>Ga0210403_10001279_pt1 | contig 24080 bp, 21 predicted proteins | sample IncBWC19MmetaG_FD_150863 | JGI IMG/M metagenome (GOLD analysis project Ga0210403, IMG submission 150863) | Forest soil microbial communities from Barre Woods Harvard Forest LTER site, Petersham, Massachusetts, United States - Inc-BW-C-19-M | ecosystem: Environmental > Terrestrial > Soil >... | reverse complement strand
ACCCCCGTGACGACCAGCAGTTCGAGCGCCTCAACGACCTCGCCCAGGACCCCCAGGGCATCTTCGACTGCACCCACTGCTTCAAGTGCGTGGAGGCCTGCCCGAAGGACGTCAACCCGATGGGCCAGATCATGCGCCTGCGCAGGATCGCAACCGGCGACCACCACATCGTCGATCAGAACAACGGCGAGCGCCACGAGGCCACGTTCACGGGCCTGATCCGCGACAACGGCATCCTCTGGGAGGCGGAGATGGTGCCACGCTCCTACGGCGGTGCCTCGTGGCTCGGGAAATTCCATCCCGCGGCGGGCAAGGAGCTGCTGTCTTCGCTGCCGATCGCCTTCTACGGACTGCTGCGCCGCAAGATGACGCTGCGCGGAATCCTGAAACCGCACAAGATCCCCAAGGCGGACCTGAAGGCCGTGCAGGCCATCTACGAGAAGATCGAGGGCCGCGAGCAGCGCTACGAGCTGAACCTGTACATCTCGGGCGAGGACGAGGCACCGCAACCGACGAGCCCCGAAGGGAGCACGAGCCAATGAAGGTCGCCTACTGGCCCGGCTGCGTAAGCCGCGGCTTCACGCCCGAGCTGCACGGCTCGATGGCCAAGGTCGCCCCCCTGCTGGACATCGAGCTGGTCGAACTCGACCGCGCATGCTGCACGGGCGCGGGTGTGATCGCAGAGCACAACCAGGAGCTCGCGGACACGCTCAACGCGCGCACCTTCGCGCTCGCCCAGCAGGTTCAGGGCGCGGAGCTGATGATGAACATCTGCTCCACCTGCCAGGGCGCTCAGAGCGAGTGCCAGGAGCGCCTGGACGCCAACGCGGAGTACCGCGCGCACGTCAACGAGACGCTCGCAGGCGAGGGCCTCAGCTATGAGAAGGGCCTGACCAACAAGAACTTCCTGTGGCTGCTGGTGGAGGAGATCGGCCTGGACAGCCTGCGCGAGCGCGTGAGGCGGCCGCTGACGAACCTCAAGGTGGGCCCCTTCTACGGCTGCTACATCGTCCGCCCACGCAACCGCCTGGGTATCGACGAGGAGCGCCCGCGCGACCACTACCTCGAGCAGGTCATAGATGCGCTGGGGGGCACCGTGATCGAGTACGCGGGCATGCGCAAGTGCTGCGGCTTCCCGATCATCACCATGAACAAGGAGGCCTCGCTCAAGCAGGCGGGCCGCCATCTGGGCGACGCGATGGACGCCGACGCGGACTGCCTGGTGACGCCCTGTCCGCTGTGCCACCTGAACCTCGACCTGCAGCAGCCGGTGGCCAAGGGCGTGGTGGGGCGCGACCTCGACATGCCGGTGCTGCACCTGCCGCAGCTCGTGGGCCTGGCGCTCGGCCTGGACCCCAAGGATCTCGGCATGAGCAAGCACGTGGTGCGGCCCACCTCGGTGATCGACTGGAGCACCTCGGTCGTGGGCGCGGCGGCCTGAGGCGCCACTCGCCCCAGTGCGGATCCTCACGGTCGTAGGCAACCGGCCGCAGTTCATCAAGGCGGCTGCCGTGTCGGCGCCGCTGCGCGAGCGCCACGAGGAGATCCTGGTGCACACCGGCCAGCACTACGACGACTCGCTCTCGCAGGTGTTCTTCAACGAGCTCGGGCTGGCGCGCCCCGATCGCGAGCTCGGCGTGGGCGGCGGCAGCAACACGTCGCAGACCTCGCGCATGCTCGCCGCGCTCGAGCCGCTGATCGCCGACCTGGAGCCCGACGCGGCGCTTGTCTACGGCGACACCAACTCCACGCTCGCCGGCGCGCTCGCCGCGGCCCAGGCCCAGGTGCCCGTGATCCACGTTGAGGCGGGCATGCGCTCGTTCGACCGCGCGATGCCCGAGGAGCGAAACCGGGTGCTCTCCGACCATCTCTCAGAGCTGCTGCTGTGCGCCTCAGAGACCGCCGCTGCGAACCTGCGCGCGGAGTCGGTGGCGGGACGCATCGAGGTGGTGGGCGACGTGATGGTGGACGTGGCCCTTCGCTGGCAGCCGGCGGCGCGCGCGCGGGCTGAGGTGCCTGCCTCCTACGGCGTCCAGCCCGGCGCTTACCTGCTGCTCACAGCGCATCGCGCAGGCAATGTGGACGACCCCGTTCGCCTGGGTCTGCTCGTGAGCTTGATCGAGTCGCTGCCCGGCCCGGTGCTGCTGCCGCTGCATCCCCGCACTCACTCGCGCCTGCAGGCGGCAGGGTTGCTGGCGCGCCTGGAGGCCGTGGAGGGATTGACGCTCACCGAGCCGCTCGGCTACGTGGAGTTCAGCGCGCTGCTCTGCCAGGCGCGAGCAGTACTGACCGACTCCGGCGGCGTCCAGAAGGAGGCGTACCTTGCGGGGGTGCCCTGCATCACGCTGCGAGAGCGCACCGAGTGGGTGGAGACGGTGCAGGGCGGCTGGAACACGCTCGTGGACCTCGACGCCGGGGCAGCGCTCGCGGCGCTCGCACGTGAGGCTCCGCCCGCCCACCCAGCGCTCTATGGCGACGGCCACGCCGCGGAGAGCTGCGTGGCCGCGATCGATGCGCTCGACGCCCACCGTGAGAGCAGCGTCGGCCGCGACAGCAGCGGTGGCGGCGCAGGATGAGCGCGGCGGAACGCGCGGTTCGCGTGGGGGTTGTGGGGCTCGGCTACTGGGGGCCCAACCTGGCACGCAACTTCGCCGCCATCCCCGGCTGCGAGCTGGCATGGCTTTGCGACGACTCCGAGCAGGCGCGCTCGCGACTGGCCGCCGCCTTCCCCGCGGCACGCACCACCGGTGAGATCGGCGAGCTGTTGGGCGACCCCGAGCTGGACGCGGTGGTGCTCGCCACGCCGGTGCCCACGCACGCGGAGCTCGCGATTGCTGTGGCGCAGGCAGGCAAGCACTGCTTCGTGGAGAAGCCGCTCGCCACGCTGGCCGCCGACGCCGAGCGCGCCGTGGCGGCGGCCGAGCAGGCGGGCCGGATCCTGATGGTGGGCCACCTGCTGGAGTACCACCCGGCGGTGGCGCGGCTGAAGGAGCTGATCGACGGCGATGAGCTCGGCGGGCTCTACTACATCTACGGCAACCGCCTTAACCTGGGCAAGCTGCGCGCGGATGAGAACGCGCTGTGGAGCCTCGGCGCACACGATGTGTCGGTGGCACTGCATCTGATCGGCGAGGAGCCCGAGGAGTGCATGGCACAGGGCGCCTCGTTCGTGCGTGAGGGCGTGCAGGACGTGGTGTTCTGCTATCTGCGCTTCCCCTCCGGCGTTGTGGCCCACCTGCACCTCTCCTGGCTCGACCCCCACAAGGAGCGGCGCCTGACGGTGGTGGGGGCGCGACGAATGGCCACCTTCGACGACATGCTGATCGAGGGCAAGCTCACCATCTACGACAAGGGCTTTGACGAGGACACCCGCTCCTGGGGCGAGTACATCGCCCGCGCTGGTGACACCTTCTCACCGCGCATCCCCAACCTGGAGCCGCTGCGGATCGAGTGCGAGCACTTCATCGAATGCATCCGCACGGGCGCCACGCCGCGCTCGGACGGCCACAGCGGGCTACGTGTAGTGCGCGTGCTCGAGCAGCTCCAACGTTCCCTCGACGGCTGACGCGGCAGAGCTCGCGCCACCGAGCGCAGTCGCCCGCCCCTGCTCACGCAGAGCCCCCACGCCGCGGGCGGGCACGGAATCATCATGGATCTGCTCATCGCCGCGGCGCGATGCGACGCAGAGCACCACGATCACCACGTTGGTGGCAAGCCAGGAGGCGATGATCAGGATTGGAACCATGTTGATTTGCGTTGGCGACGTACCCGTGGCGCACCGTCCGGCCAGAGACGAGCCAGACCCCCGGCTTGGGCGAATGCCCAGTCTAACCAGATGGCCTTGGAAAATACCACTTTTTGGAAGTTGCGCGACCAATGGCGCCCCGCATATTGGGAGATTCCGGCTCGATTTCGGAGTTGACATATGTTCACTACGTGGTGCGCCACTCGTCGCTCGTTATCAACCCGTGCGCCGTCATTACACAATTACACCTCCAGCGTTTATCATCGTCACGCGGGCGCCGTGATATCTGCATCTTGACAAGTTGTCCACCCATCGGGTAGCGTCCATGCCGACGTTTACCTGGAGAGGCAGACGGGCGATCACAGGGGATCGCGAACACCCGCTGGGTGAATGCTGGACGGGGAAGGAGTCGCACTGACCATGGAAGGCCGTGACGAGATCGTCGTGCGTTCGTACGACGCAGACTTGAGCTGTGATGGCGCGGGTCCGGCGGCATCGCGACCCTGTCGCCCGTGGCTAGGCGAGCGCAGGAACGCGACAGGGGTAGCTCGGCATTCTTCACCAAATGCTCGGGCAAATTTCCTACAGGTGGTTAATCCGAACTACGGGTCGGTGATACATGGTTCGCGTCGGCATGAAATAGCGCTGGCGCACGATGAACACGAACGCGGAGGGTTTGTGGAACGACCAGCAACGGAACCAAGAAACGACCGACGTTGGCACGACGCCTTCGGCCATCCGCTAGCCGGAAGCTTGCTTCCATGTCGAATCTACACGTAGACGAGCCCGCCTCCATAGCGGCCGAAGCGCCCGAGCCGCAGGCTCGACCACGAACATCCATCGTGGGCACGAGCGACGCCCGCGTCGGAGCTGACCTTGGAGCCGAGTGGCCACGCGTAAGCGTGATCATCCCAACGCTCAACGAGGCGCAGAACCTGCCGCACGTGTTCGCGAGGCTGCCCCATCGTCTCCACGAGGTGATCGTGGTGGACGGCTTCTCGGAAGACGGGACCACCGATGTCGCACGAGAGCTGTGGCCAACCGCGACAATCGTCCTGCAGCAGCGTCCCGGCAAGGGAGACGCGCTGCGCTGCGGGTTCGAGGCCGCCACCGGCGACATCCTGGTGATGCTGGACGCAGACGGGTCCGCCGACCCAGCTGAGATCCCGCGTTTCGTCGAGGCCTTGATGGAGGGAGTGGATTTCGCGAAGGGCTCCCGCTTCCGCGAGGGCGGTGGCAGCGAGGACATCACCCGCCTGCGTTCCGCCGGCAACCGGGTTCTCAACGGCGCTGTCAACCTGCTGTTCAGAACGCAGTACTCGGACCTGTGCTACGGCTACAACGCCTTCTGGCGTCACTGCCTGCCCGCGATGAACGTCGATTGCTCGGGCTTTGAGGTCGAGACCCTTATCAACATCAGGATTGCGCGTGCCGGCCTGGACATTCGCGAGGTTCCGAGCTTCGAGCGGGAGCGCATCCACGGTCAAAGCAATCTGCGCACGTTCCGTGACGGCGGACGGGTTCTGCGAACCATCCTGCGCGAGCGCGTGCGCCGGGCGCCCGGGCTCACCGTCGCGGGGTCGACCGTGCATCCCATCGACGAGGAGTTGGCCAGCCGCGAGGTCGTCTCAGCGGAGCCGGCTTGAGAGGGGCCTGGGGCGCCTGTCTGTCCGGCGGCGGCTCGGTCTCCCAAATTCAGCTCGCGGACCGCTCGCGGTGACCTTCGTCGTGTCCGCCTCCGACTCGTTGTGAGCAGATTCGGAGCGTCAGATCGGCCGGTTCGGACCTCGAACGTAGGACCTGTGATTTCAGCGTTGACCCTACCCAGTGACTCGACAGCAAGCCACGTGAGGCCAGCCCGCGCTGTCAGCGTCGTCGTCTGCGCCTATACCCAGCGGCGCTGGAACACGCTTCTCGATGCTGTTGCATCCGTCGGCCGACAGACGCAACCGGCGCTCGAGACGATCGTCGTGATCGACCACGATTCCGACCTGCTGGAGCGGGCCGCCTCAACGCTTCGAGATGCCCGCGTAATCGAGAGTGCCGGCAAGCGCGGCCTGTCGGGCGCCCGTAACACCGGGGTGACGGTGGCGCGCGGCGAGATCGTCGCGTTTCTCGACGATGACGCGATCGCCGATGACACATGGCTGGAGGAGCTCGTGTGCGGGTATGACGACCCCCACGTGATCGGCACGGGCGGAGTGGCAAGGCCGCGCTGGGAGGGCGGCGGGGCTCCGCGATGGCTGCCGCAGGAGTTCTACTGGACCATCGGCTGCAGCTATCGCGGGCTTCCAACAGACGCCGCTCCGATACGCAACCCGATCGGCGCGAACATGTCGTTTCGCAAGGCCGTGTTCGATCGGACGGGGGGCTTCACCAGCGGTATTGGACGGGTCGGAGCTACACCGCTCGGGTGCGAGGAGACCGACCTGTCAATTCGCGCCCGGCAGGCACATCCAGGCGGGGTCGTACTGCACGTCCCCGCCGCCCGCGTCGAGCACGCTGTTCCAGCCGAGCGCTTGAGCTGGGCTTATTTCCGCTCGCGATGCTGGGCGGAGGGCCTTTCGAAGGCGCTTGTGACAGAGGAGGTGGGCTCTGCGGACGCGCTGTCATCGGAGTGGACGTACACGCTCAGGACGCTCCCCACCGGCGTCTTGCGCGGCCTGCTTGATGTGGTTCACGGCGACCTCACGGGCCTGCGGCGATCGGGCACGATTGTCGCTGGGCTGATCGTCACCGTCGCGGGCTACGTGCGCGGCCGGATGGTCCGCACGAGATGACACGTACGGCCACGCATGCCGCAGTGCCGATCCTGCTCTACCACTCAGTCAACGATCGACCGGCCGCCGGTCAGGAGGCGTACACGGTTACCCCCGCCGCCTTCCGCGAGCACGTGAGGGCGATCTCTGACGCCGGTCGTACGGCGCTGAGCATCAAGGATCTCGCGAGCGCGCTGCGCGGCGAGCGCTCACTGCCCTCTCGCGCCGTGCTCGTGACGTTCGACGACGGCTTCGCCGATACGCGGCCAGCCGTCGAGCTGCTGCTGGACGCGGGACTCGAGGCGAGCGTATTCGTGACGTCGGGATTGGTGGGAGAGAAGGCGATGCTCACGCCGAGCGGTGTCCGCAACCTCGCCGGCCTAGTGGAGGTCGGCGCGCACTCGGTCACACATCCGCGGCTCGATGAGCTCGGCGCGGCGCAAACGGCGACGGAGATCTCCGCGTCCAAGGCTGCCATCGAGGAACTAACCGGGAACCACTTGCACTCCTTTGCCTATCCACACGGCGCATACGATCGGCGCGTACGCGCCGCGGTAATCGACGCCGGCTTCACCGCGGCCGCCGCCGTCAAGAACGCGCTTTCACATGGCAAGGACGACCCGTACGCGCTCGCGCGGATCACCGTGATGGCGGGAACATCGGCTCACGACATCGAGAGTTTGCTTGCCGGATCGGGCGCGAGGCTCGTTCGGAGTCGCGAGCGGCTGCGAACGCGCGGCTATCGCTCGGTCCGTCGTCTGCGCCGACGCCTGCGAGGGGCAGTTGCATGAATCCCGTGCAGTCGCTTGCACCCTCTGATCCTGCGCTTCCACCGCTTGCGCCATCGCCTGCGCCGACGGCTGGGGAGGCCGGTGGCGTGACTCGTCAGCGCTCGCGCGTACCAGCCGACCTAGCACTACTGGTGTTGATCGTGGCGACGGCGCTCGTGGTCTCGGTGGACGTGCAGCCGATACGGCCGTTCGTGGTTTTCCTGGCCGCCTGTCTGGTTCCCGGCGGGGCTATCCTCACCAGGCTCCGTACGGGTGAGGCGTTGACCGAACTGGCGCTTGCGCTCGGCCTGAGCCTCGCCGTCGAGATCGCCGGCAGCCTCATCCTCGCGTGGTCGCGCTGGTGGCATCCAGAGGCGCTCGGGATCATGCTGGGCGCGGGAGCGACGGGGCTCCTGGTGAGTGACCTCGTCCAGGCGAGGCGACGGGAAGCGCCCGGCGTAATGATCGAGTCACAGCCGCGCGTCTCATGGCTGGAACGCGTCGTGGCGGAGCGCAACGCGGCGGTCATCAGCGCCGCCGCACTCGCTCCGCTCGTAGGGGCACTCGTGGCGTGGGCGCTCTCGCTCCAGATGATCGACACTAGTGATCTAGGCAGGTACGGCCTGCCTCCCGCGCTGCCGGCGATCTGGTACGCGGCGCTCGCCGTGCTCATCTGCGGCGCCGTCACCGTTACGTGGGCGATGCGCCCAAAAGGTCTCCTGATCGCGCTCTACCTCCTCGCAATCGTCGTCGTGCTGTACGCAACGGTGCCGGCGATCACTGCAGTTCCGCAGTACGCCTGGGTCTACAAGCACATCGGCGTGACCGCGTCGATCGCGGCGCACCACGGCGTCGCGTTCGCAAGCGGGGACATATATCACCGTTGGCCGGGATTCTTCGCCGCGGCTGCGGTCCTCTCGCGGCTCGCCGGGATCGACCCGATCGCCTTCGCCGCCTGGGCCGAGCCGCTGTTCGCCGTGATCGACGCCGTGCTGGTCGCAGCGATGGCGCGCGCGATCACACGCGACGTGCGCGTGGTCGGCTACGCCGCGGTGATCTTCACGCTCGGGAACTGGATCGGGCAGGACTACTTCGCGCCTCAGGCGGCGGCATACGCGCTCGCGCTTACGCTGCTGCTCGTCGCGGTTCGCGGCTTCACCAGCGGGACCATTCTCGGGAGTCTGAAACGGGTGATGGAGTGGGGACTTCGCCGGCGCGTGCCCGCGAGCCCCTTGGCGACTCCGTTGCTGTGGCGAGGGTCGGTGAGCGTCGCGATCGGTCTCGACGCCGTCACGATCGCAACACACCAGCTCACCCCCTACGTGCTGGTGCTGCAGTTCGGCGCGCTCACCGTGATCGGGGTCCTCCGCCCGCGCTGGGTGGCCCTTGCCATGGGCCTCCTCACGCTCGGCTATCTGCTACCGAACCTCGGCTACATCGCTCACAACTACGGGGTGTTCACGAGCCTGAATCCGGCTAGCAACATCAAGCACGGGAACAGCACGCCCGCGCACGTCGACTTCTTCGATGCGAACGCCGGAGGGCTGCTGTCACTGCTGCTGATCGCCCTTATGCTCGCCTCGGCGGTGCGCCTCGCTCGTCAGCAAGCGGGAGCGACGGCGCTCTCGCTGCTAACGCTCGCGATCGCTCCCTTCGGGATCCTGTTCGCACAGAACTACGGCGGCGAGGGCTCGCTGCGCGTCTTCCTCTTCTCCTCTCCATGGCGAGACGTGCTGATCGCGCTCGGCGTTGCGACGATCGCCCGTGCCAGGCTGCGATCCGCAGCTGCGCTGTGCACGAGTCTGCTGCTCGCCTACATGTTCATCCCCGCCTTCTACGGCGCCGCGGAGCTGAACATCATCCCGGCGGGCGAGGTGCACGCAAGCGAATACTTCTACGCCCACGCGCCCGCGGGCTCGGTCCTGATCCCGGCGGCCGAAGACTTCCCGACTCGCGCAGGGGCGCGTTACACGCTGATGCGCCCGCAGAGCGACGTCCCCGCGCTGATCGGCCCCGAACCGGAAACGCACGCGTTCGAGAACCGGCCGCTCGGGCCGGCACAGCTACCGGGGATCATCGCGATGATCCGTCGATACTCCCGGAGCGGCTTCATCGTGTTCGCGAGCACCGGCTACGAGTACGCCGCGATCCACGCGCTCACGCCACCAGGAGCGCTCGTGAACCTGGAGCGAGCCGTGGCCTCGTCGCCGAGCTTTCGCCTCTGGTTCGCAAACGGGGACGCCCGAATCTACGAGCTGGTGGGGTGAGCGTGGCCGCGGTCGCACAACCGATAAGCGTCGTGATCGCGACCTGCGGGAACCAGCCGACGCTCGTGCGCTGTGTCCGCTCGGTGCTGGCAAGCGACTACGAGGCCTTCGAGGTGATCGTCGTCGACAACCGCCCCGCGACGGCGCTGACCGGCGCCCTGCTCGCCGAGCACTTCGGAGAGGAGCCTCGCGTGCGCTACGCCGCCGAGCCTCGCGTTGGGCTCTCCCACGCGCGCAACCGGGGACTCATGCTGGCCGAGAGCGAGCTCGTGGCGTTCACCGACGACGACGTCGTCGTCGACCGCGGCTGGCTGCGGTCGATCGCGGAGAGCTTCAGCGATGGGGTGAGCTGCGTGACGGGGTTGATCAGGCCACTGGCGATCGATACGCCGGCACAAAGCCTGTTCGAGCAATTCGCCGGGTTCGGCAAGGGCCTCGAGCGACGCTCATTCGCAATGGGCGAGGAGGTCGAGGACCGACTATTCCCCTACGCCGCCGGGGCCTTCGGGTCTGGGGCCAACACCGCGGTGCGCAGGTCGGTCGCTCTGGGGCTGGGCGGCTTTGACGTGGAGCTCGGCGCCGGCACTCCCGCGTGCGGCGGAGAGGACCTGGATATGTACATAAGACTGCTGCTCGCCGGGGAGCGGCTCGTCTACTCGCCGACCGCCCTCCTCTTCCACGAACACCCCTCTAGAGCCGCCGGGCTGCGGCGGCGAGTCTTCAGCTATGGCGTGGGACTCACGGCGATGCTAACCAAGCAGATGAGCACCGGGCCCCGGTTGCCGCTGCTGCGCGCCGCTCCCGCCGGACTGCGGTATTTGCTGGATACCCGCTCGCGCAAGAACGCCTCGCGCGGCCCGGACTATCCCTGGCCGCTCACCGTGCTGGAGCGGCTAGGCATGCTCGCCGGACCAATCGCATACGCGGTCAGCGTCTACCGCGCAAGGACGGCACCACAGCTGCCGAGCGGCCACGATGCAGCCTTCGCGCCCTCGGCGGTGGGCGTGATCGAGCTGGAGGAGGCGCTCGTCGACGTCGGGCTGGGCGAGAGCTTGGCCGGCGGCGCCTACGGAAGCCTCGTAGCGCTGGTGCGTCTGCATGGCGACCCGCTGACGATGGTCGAGGTGCAAGCGCCGCACGGCCGCGTCAGCGCCGATGCGCTCCGCGACGCGGTGTGGAGCTCGGCGGGCGAGATGATCAAGCGGCACGCTGACACGCACGGCTGCATGGGCACCACCGATGTCACACCAACAGCGCTCGCCAACGGGATGCGTGCAGCCGGGCGCTGTCCGGCACGGCGCATAGACGAGATCGACGCGCCGCTGGTGAGCGTCGTCGTGCCGACTGCGGGACGTCCTGAGCGCATCAGGACGTGCCTGAGCCGACTACAACAACTCCACTACGCCAACCTGGAGATCATCATCGTCGACAATGCACCCGACGATCCTCGCACCAGAGCCGTGGTGGAGGGGCCCGCAGGCGAGGATAAGCGTGTCCGTTACGTCGCTGAGCCCTTGCAAGGAAGCTCCGTGGCGCGCAACCGTGGGGTCGCCGAGGCACACGGCGAGATCCTGGCCTTCACCGACGATGACACCATCGTCGATGCCGAATGGTTGGCATGGCTTGTGGAGCCCTTCCTCTCCGACGAGCAGGTCGGTGTGGTCACCGGGCTCGTGCTGCCGGCGCGGCTTGAGACCTCAGAGCAGCGCTGGTTTGAGGAGTTCAGCGGCTTTGGCAAGGGCTTTACGCCACGCGTGTTCGACTGCGGGGACCATCGGGCCGACGAGCGCCTTTTCTACCCATACTGGGGCGCCGTATTTGGCTCAGGCAACAACATGGCCTTTCGCCGCCGGGTGCTCGAAGACATCGACGGCTTCGATCCGGCGCTCGGCGCCGGAAGCCGCGCTCTGGCGGGCGAGGATGTGGAGTCGTTCAGCCACGCCATCATGGCCGGCAGCCGTCTGGCGTACGAGCCTCACGCGGTTTGCTGGCATGACCACCGCGCCGACGCCACCGCTGTCGACAGGCAGGTGTTCAGCTACGCCGTCGGGCTGACGGCGACGCTCACCAAGTGGCTGTTGCGTGACCCGCGCCTGGCCAGGGTGATAGCCACGCAGACGGTGTCGTTTCTCGTCACCCTTGCCGGGGCCCGTCAGGGTTCACGCGATATGCCGCACGAGCTCTCGCGGCTCGGCCGACAGCTGCGCATGAACCGACGGCGCCGGACACTCGGGCTTCAGCTGCGCGGCTATCTCTTGGGGCCTGTGCTCTACCTCCGCAGCGTCATTTGGGCCAAACGCCTACGGCTTCACTCGGTCTCGGTACGCGCCAGGGGTGCTCATGAGTAGTGCGCCAGCCCTCACCGCGTCGCGCATTCGCGCACACATCGAGCACGAGGTCGCCGATCCTCTGCTACGCAGCGCCTACAGCCTGGTGTTGAACGTCGTGCTCACCTCGATCCTCGGGTTCGGATTCTGGATCGCGGCGGCGCGTCTGGTGCCGGCGAGCACGGTGGGGCGCGACAGCGCCCTGATCTCGGCAATGATCACGCTCTCGCTGATCGGCCAGCTCAACTTGCACTTCGGTGTCCTGCGCTTCCTGCCGATCGTCAAGATCGACGCCGCCAGGGCCGTGATCGGCGCCTACACTGCGACGGCTGTTTTCACAGTGGTGATCGGCTCGCTGTTCGTCCTGCTCGCTCCCGGCGTCGCCCACAACTACCGTTTCCTGCGCGCCGACGTAGCGCTCGGCGCGAGCTTCGTCGTCGCGATGGCGCTGTGGGGCATCTTCGCGTTGCAGGATTCCGTCCTGACCGCGCTGCGCGGTGCTCCCTGGATCCCGCTTGAGAACGCAACCTTCGGGGTTCTGAAGATCGCAGGCATGGTGGCGCTGTTTGTGCTCGGCGCCAGCCACCCGGTCTTCCTCGCCTGGGTGATCCCAATGGCGCTGCTTCTGATCCCAGTGAACTATCTGATTTTCGCCAAGATCATCCCCAGCCGACCGGAGCGCGGCAGCGAAGCCTCACCTGTGGAGCGGTTCGGCTGGTCCGGGCTGCGGCGTTTCTTCGTGCACGAATACCTCGCGGGCATCTTCATGCAGGCAACCAGCACGATCGTGCCAGTCCTGGTCGTCGGGCTGCTCGGCACCACACAGAATGCGTACTTCTACATCTCGTTCACGATCGTGGGCGCCTTCGACCTCCTCGTCCTGAACATCGCGTCATCACTGACGGTTGAGGGCGCCATCTCGGAGTCCTCGCTGCCGCGACTCACACTGCTGGTCGTGCGCCGCTTCGGCGCAGCGCTGATTGTTGGTGTGGCGGTGCTGATAGCGGGGGCAAGCTGGTTTTTGCTCCCCTTCGGCGCGGACTATGTTCACGGGGGTGCGTCCGTGCTGCGCCTGTTGGCCTGCGCGAGCGCCTTTCGCGCCATCATCGCGCTCCATGTCGTGCGGGCGCGCATCGAGGGATCGACCGTGCGCGTCCTCGCGATCCAGGCGAGCACCTTCACGCTTGTGGTCGCGCTCAGCGTGGTGCTGGGCCAAGCGCACGGGATCCAAGGCATCGCGATGGCCTGGCTGATCGCCAACGCCGTCATCGGCTGCGTCGCTGCGCCGCGAGTGCTGCAGACTCTCCACACCGCCAAGGGGACGGTGTAGTCGGGTGTCGGCCGCGGACGCAGCAAACCGTACACACGCCCGGTTCCTGCTGGTGACAGTGACCGACGCCAGCGAGGCCTCACGGGCACATCTGCACACGTTGCTGGAGAGCCTCAGACGCCAGCGCGCTGCGATCGAGCTGGTACTCGTGATGCGCGACGGCGGCTCTTGGCCGCAAGAAGCTGACAACGTGCGCATACACGCGCTGCCTCAACCGCTCCGGATAAGCCTCAGCCGCGCCCGAAACGTCGCGATCCACTATGCGCGCGAGCAACGGCTGCTCGAGGCAGCTGACGTGGTGGGATTCCCCGACGACGACTGCAGCTACCCACCGGGGCTGCTTGCGCGCGTCGCTGCACTGATCGACGGCGGGGACGACATAGTCGTCGGCACCTACGGTCCCGCTGCGGACCGCGTCGACCACAAGCGCTTTCCCAGCACTGGCCGGCCGCTGTCGGCCCCACTCACGATGCGCACGGTGAGCTCGAACAACATGTTCTTTGCGTCGCACGTCATGGCCGCCGTGGGCAACTTCGACGAGCGCCTCGGCCTGGGCGCTCCTTACGGCGCCGCCGAGGACACCGACTACGTGCTGCGCGCGCTGCGGCTCGGGGTCCAGAGCTCCTACGCGCCGCGGGACATATTCGTCTCACATCCCTACAAGCCCGATCGTCCGGGCCAGTACTACGTCGGGAACGTCGCGGTCGAGGCCAAACACGCGCTCGGCGGGGGGACGGGCGTGCGACTGACCAGACGCCTGGCCTCCGGCCCCGTGCTCATGTTGCGCGGCCAGATCACGCCACGTGACTACGCCCGCGCCCTGCGCGGGGCGGTCCGCCTGCTGGCAGGCGGATGATGAGAGCGAGGAGAAACACGGACCCGGCGACTGGCCGGATAGCGATCCTGGTCGTGAACGGGTTTGACAGACGGGGCCGTTGGGGGCACTACAACGAGGCCGAGGCTCTGGCTTATCCGTGGATAGATCGGTGCTTGCGGCAAATCGCACGGCACTCCGACGCGTGGGACTACGAGGTGTTCGTCTACGACAACTCTCACCTGCAGGCACTCCGACACTTGATGCGCGGCTACGCGCGGGTAACCGTGCTGCCGGGAGACCTGGTTTCAGCCCTTGGCCGCATCGCCACGAAGACTCCGTTTCAGCGCGTCGGGCTGCTTGAACGTTTTCACCCGAGGGCCCTCGACTATCTCGTCAGCAGGGTCTCCGGCGAGTTCACCTATATCGTGACGCTGGACACCGACTCCTTTCCCGTCAGCGACAGCTGGCTGGATGTCCTCACCGGCGAATGCGAGAGAGGCGCTGCGCTGAGTGGCGTGTACAGGAACGAGATGGCGCCGACGATCCGGCCGTTCATACATGTGAGCGGTTTGTGTGTGCGCCCGCAGGATCTCCGCGCGCTTAGAGCGACGTTCGGCAGGCAGATGGCGCAGGACGTCGGACAGAACATCACCGACGAGCTTTGCGCCGCAGGGCGCACCATCGCACCCCTCTACCGCAGCAACCGTGTCAATTTCCACTTTCTCATCGGCGGCATCTACGGCGACGTGATCTATCACCACGGCGCGGGCAGCCGCAGGCCCGAGTTCTGGACGACGAGCGATCTGGACGGCGACGACCTGATCCACACGACGCTGCGCGAGGCGGCGTTCGCGGACGTCGATCATCTCGTCGCCGTGCTCCGCGGGCACGCGGCTAACGACCTGGGTCTGAAGGCGATCTGACGTGAGAGCGGCCCCTCCTCATTGCCACACGCGTATCCAGTCCACGATCATCTTGGCCGGCAGCGTGCTGGGCTGCGGGATCCCGGTCGCTACGCCTCCGACTGCGACGTCCAAGAGCAGGATGAAGGGGTGCTGGAACGGCCAGGCTGCCCCGCTCGACAGATCAGCCGGCGTGACCGTCTCATACACCGACCCGTCGAGCATGAAGCTGATTCGGTTTGGTGCCCACTCCACGCCGTACACGTGGAAGCTTGCCGCGAGAGAGGTGCTCGAGCGCAGGCTCGATCCTACGCCGTGCGGAGCCCACGGCCACGGACCGTGAAGTGTGCCTTTGACGACGTCGGGCTCGGAGCCGAGCACCTCCATCGCGTCGATCTCGCCAGAGCCCGGCCACCCATGAGGTTTATAGGCTTCGGCACCGAGCATCCAGAATGCCGGCCGCAAACCCGGTGCGGCCGGCACTTTGATGCGCGCCTCCATGAGGCCGTACTCGAACTGGAACTTGTGAAACGTCTGGAGACGTGCGGAGGTATAGCTGCGCGGCACGCCGTCGCCGCCCGTGTAGGGTTCGGCGCGCGCGGTGATCACCAGATGACCATGTCCGTCCAGCTTGGCATTGGCCCGCCGGGCAGTGTAATACTCAAGCTCGTCGTTTCCCCACACGCCTCCTCCGATGTCAAAGTTCCAGCGGTGAGGATTAGGTCTGGCGCCGGCGGGTCCGTTGAAGCGTTCCGACCAAATCAGGTGCAGGGCGGCAGCGCTGTGCCGCGGCGTCGAGGCGCTCGGTTCGGCGGCGGTCATCAAGAACTGGGCGACCAGCACAGCACAGCCGAGCACAGCGCCGATCGCAAACATAAGTCGGCGCCGGCCCCGAGCTGTCCGCGTCGACGCACTCATGACGTCGTCATCGGCGGTCTGCGATCTCCGCGAAGCGCTCGGCAAATATTCGACCACGATCAGGCTCAGTGAGCCATGTGCAGACACCGCCCAGACCGCGGAGGGAACCGCGGGACGAGGCGCCGACCGAAAAGGCCACGCGCGATAGGGCTTCATCGGCCTTCACCCCGAGGCTCCGGTACGCATCTCCGGCTTGCTCACACCGGACAGCAGCGGATAGCCGTATGCCGCAAGCAACGGCCACGTGATGCCCGTCACCTTCGCGATCTGAGCGGCGGAGAGCTGCGTCTGCCACTCGTTGTCGACCCGCAGCGGCACCCAGCCGACCGCGCTGCGCATCGGATTGCCCGAAAAGATGTGATGGTCGCCGAGCATCATGGTCGCGCCGCTCAGCTCCGACGGCGCAGGGCCGAGTGACTCGTCGGCCCAACTGCTGATCCTCTGCAGCACGTCCGCCGGCGCGTCGACAAAACTCTCATAGGTCACTCTCAGGAACGGCGACCGCAGGGCAGCCAGCGCATGAATGGCGCCGTTTCGGACCATCCAGCTCCTCGCAGTCTCGGTCAGGCCGAACTGCGGCATGAACTCCTGCTCGCCGATCGGGCTTGGCAACCGGCTCTGACGCGTCCACGAGTACGCGACCGCCCGACTGTCGCGCACCAAATGCACGATGCGCACATCGCTCTCAGGAATGCGCATCAGCAGGCGAGCAAAGGTGGGATCGCGGCTCATCTCCACTATCACACGCGCTCCTGACACCCGCGCGATCGCCGGATACAAAGCGGCTAGGAATGCGGAGTAGTCGTCGATCGCCCTTCGCAGTCGCGGGCGCAACCAGGGGAACTGATACACGGGCAGTGCACCAGGCAGGTTGGTGACACGGTCCAACTCCGAAAGGCGCTCCGCGTCTACGCGATCCCAGCCACCGAATGCCTCCTCTCCGACAGCGCTCCAGAACGGGCAGCGGCGAAAGACCGTGCCGCAGCCACACTCAACGTTGTTGACCAGACCTCGGCTCCACAGGTAGCGTGTCTCCCCCAGACAAACACCACCACGGCCCTCGCCGAGGGCACGCCCGAGCAACGTGCTCCCGCTGCGCGAGAACCCCCCTACAAACACAATCTTCACGCTGGCCGTCCTGCTGGTCGACGCTCGCCACATGCGCGGTCGCGGGTTACTTGTGCGCCCATCTCACACTGATCAGACCGGGCAAGATGGCAGTCACGCCAGTCGTGGTGCGACATGCGCGGCAGGTCGGGCTGTCGATCATTTCGTGGTGGTACTGGATCCAGTGGCGCCACGCGGTACGAGGGCGTTCTTAGAGATCAGCCTCGACAGCCAAAGGCCGGGTCGGCAGCGGGCAAACGTAAATGCAAGCGGGTAGATTATCGCATCGTACCCACGCAATGCGTAGCCTAGTGCCGTGAGCCATCCTAGATTCCACGGCGTCTCCGTCAAACCCAGGATGGCTCAAAGTCAAGCAGCGCCTGGATCGAGGATCACGGCCAAATGCGCACCCGATCCACGACCATCATCTGGGCCAGAAACCGCGTGATGGGGACTGGGCGGGCCGGCCCGTACTCCTCCCTCCGCATGAGGATGGAGGAGCGATCCAATCGCGGCACGCAACAGTCGAGCCATGTGTCCATGTTCACTGAACCGAATCAAGGGTCGCATGATCCTGATCGACATTGGCACCAGAATGGCACGCTACCCGTCCGCCTATGCAGTCCTATGCGGCTGTTGGGCGATCGCGATGTTTACGCTGGCCGTGCCCGATAATGCGCTGGCTACCCGGTGTCGCGTTCCTCAGTCCTCCTCAGGGCATCATGCTCGACGCCACCACAGTGCTGATAGTCGACGCCGTGCGCGTAACTCCAAGGGGCCCTCCGCGGCCCACACAACGAAGAAAGCGCGGCGAGCATGCAGCCCCGCGACAGGCCCTCCGCCGTCTTCGTCCGCGAAACTGGCCGCTCCGATGCCAGGAGAACTTGCCAAGACCCCGGCGGCCGGAGGACCCACTGCGAAAGAACAGCCGTCCGAACCGCCCCCCTCGGGAGAACCGATGCCGGTCGGCAACATACCGGGATGGCACCAGATCTTTGCTGACGACTTTAAGACCGACGTGCCTTTGGGCGACTTCCCGAGCGCAGTCGCGAGCACTTGGGGCTGCTACCCCGATGGCTGGCATGACACGTCGGGCAACGGCACCTATAACTGTACGAAGGTGTGCAGCGTCCACGATGGCGTGCTGGATCTCTACATCCACACCAAAAACGGCGTCCACTATGTAGCGGTGCCCTACCCGAGGATTCCAGGCGGCAGCTCACAGAACGGCCAACTCTACGGGCGCTACGCCGTGCGCTTCAAGGCCGACCTGCTGCACGGCTATAAGACGGCCTGGCTGTTGTGGCCCGACAGCGAAGTCTGGCCTCGTGACGGGGAGATCGATTTCCCGGAGGGCGAACTAAGCGGCACGATCAACGCCTTCATGCACCACGAGGGGGCCACGCTTGGCTCGGAACAGGATGCCTACTCAACGGGGATCACCTACGAAACATGGCACACGGCGGTGACCGAATGGTCACCCTCCGCGGTCAGCTACTACTTGGACGGGAAGCTCATCGGCCAGTCCACCAAATATGTCCCGAACACGCCGATGCATTGGGTGCTCCAGACCGAGACTTCCACCACTCCCGGCGTCATCCCACGCGACAGCACAGAAGGGCATGTGCTGGTCGCCTGGGTGGCCGTCTATGCGCCCGCTTAGGCCCGAGCCACGCCCGCGCTGATCCCAAACAGCACCGCCAACCAGACCGGATAGACCAGCCACGGAATCGAGTCGGGGCGCTTGAGCGGGTACAGCCAGTACTCCCCGCCGCCGACCGCATCGAAGAACAGATGGGAGGCGACGACGGCGAATACGGCCCAGGCGAACGGCGTACTTCGCGTGAGGGCCAATACCACCAGGGTGAGCACAACGGCGAAAAGCAAACTGTGCGTGAGCGGACGGTGCCCCAGACTCTCCAGTGCCTGTGGGCGAAAGCTCCCCGCTGCCACCACGTGGTCGAGGTCCAGCGCCGACCCACCGATCAACGCGAGCGCAGCGAAGACGACCCTCGTGCGGCTGCGCACCACCAGCGGCAGGACCACGAGGAGGCTGATACATCCATGAATGAGCACCGCCCCGGCCGCCGAGAGCGTCGGATGCTGGGGCGAGGTCAGAAACGGCCAGCCGTGGTAGGCATGCATGGACGGATTGCGTGTCTTCAGCGCCCGGCGATGCCGTCGTGATCGATGGCGTCCATTCGCAAGACCGCCTCGCGTGTAAAGGCGAAACGATGTCCCGGCGTCAGGCCGGGCGCGCGAACCACCTCGACCTGCACCGAGGTTGGACCCACCTCACACACGCGGTAGACCGCCTCGGTGTCCAACATGACCTGCCGGCGAAGTTGCCCGATCGACGGCTCGATGCTCCTAGCGCTCATTCTGCCTATCGTACGACCGCCGCCGTCGCCACGCCAAAACCGTCGGCAAACCAGGCCCCGCCAAAACCGGCCCTCGGGCAGGTTCCGGCCGGCGTGCGACGGACACCATCACCAGACCGTTGCCGAGGCGCTCGGGTCCGCGCCGCGAGCCTCGCCGTCGGGGCGCCCCACGCGGCGACCCAGGCGGGAAGCCCGCCACCGATAAGTTTGGATGTTCGGCGAAGTTCGGATGGGCGGCATTATCGCAGCCGCTCCGGATGAGCGAAGTCTGCCATGCGCCGCGCGGAGCCCGCCCGCGGCTGAACATCGTTGCTCGGTAGGCTGCTCCGGCGACACCGTTGGAGGAGTCCGCGCGCGCCACACACCCACCGACGGCAGACGCTGTTCGCGACCCGCAGGACGTCGCCGAGAGAGTGCTTGCCGCTCGCCGGCGCCCGATGTCCGAGCGTCTGGAGCTGGCGCTGAGCTGGAACGCCGTCGCCGCCGAGCTTCGCGTCGGTCTCGCTGCAGCCACCGGGCGCACGCACCCCAGCCGGTGACCAGCCAGGGCGGCTTTGACGTTCGCGAGCCTTAAGCCGCGCGCGCGCTGCGCCGATCGGCGCCTTCAAAGCGGCGCGTGCTGCGCGCACGACGATCGATGCGCAGCACCGGCCCGAGCTCTGATCCGACGCCCCGCAGCACGTACGCTTCGCGTGTGTGGCTGTAGCGCAGCGCGGGCCGCAACAGCACCAGCCAATGCCTGGCAACGTAGCGTCGTGGTCGTCTTACCGTGCGCATGTCTCCATCCTTGGTAGCGCGAGCGAGTGGCCGGAGCCGCAGGCTCCCCCTGGGCATGTTTGCACATCTCAACGCAAACGTACTCAAATCACACAGCGTGCTGCGCCGGGCGCCGCTAGAGCGGCTGGCCCGCGCGAAAGGGCTGCTCCTCGGCGATGGTGCCCTCGCCGGAGAGCTCGAATGCGCTGTGGAGGGCCCGCACCACCTGCTGGACGCGATCGCGATCGATCACGCAGGAGATCTTGATGGGCGAGGTGGAGATCATGTCGATGTTGACGCCCTCGGCGGCGAGCACGCCAAACACCTTGGCGGCAACACCCGGGTGCGAGCGCATGCCGGCGCCCACGATGGACACCTTGCCCATGTCCTCGTGCATGTGCAGCTCGGCAAAGGCCTCGCCCAGCAGCGGCTCAAGCGCGGCGCGCCCCACGCGCAGATCCTCACGCGGCACCGTGAAGGAGATCTCGGCGAGCCCACCCGCGGAGGCGGGCTCGTTCTGCACGATCATGTCCACGTTGATGTTGGCGCCGGCCAGCGACTGGAAGATGCGCGCAGCGGCGCCTGGCGCGTCGGGCACGCCCAACAGCGTGATGCGCGCCTCGGCGGTCGAGTGGGTGACTGCGGTGATGAGCGGCTGCTCCATGGTCTCTCCTTCTGCAACAACAAAGGTACCGGGCTGCTCGTCAAATGAGGAGCGGCAATGGATCCGCACGCCGTGGTTGCGTGCGTACTCCACCGAGCGCAGCTGCAGCACGCCGGCGCCCGAGGCAGCCATCTCCAGCACCTCCTCGAAGGTCACCGTGTCGAGCTTGCGCGCGTCGGGCACGATGCGCGGATCGGCGGTGAACACGCCTGACACGTCGGTGTAGATTTCACAAACCTCAGCTTGCAGCGCAGCCGCCACGGCCACTGCGCTGGTGTCCGAGCCGCCGCGGCCGAGCGTGGTGACGTTGCGCCCGGTGCTGGACACTCCCTGGAAGCCCGCCACCAGCACGATGTTGTCCTCCTCGAGCGCTGCGCGGATGCGATCGGCATGCACGTCGAGGATCAGCGCCTTGGTGTGTGACTCGTCAGTCACGATGCCCGCCTGGGAGCCGGTCAGCGAGATCGCACGGTGGCCCAGGTCGTGTATCGCCATGGCGCACAGCGCGCAGGAGATGCGCTCGCCGGTGGACAGCAGCATGTCCATCTCGCGCGGATCGGGGCTCCCCGACACCTCCTCAGCCATCGCTATCAGCTCATCGGTGGTCTTGCCGCGCGCGGACAGCACCGCCACCACCTCGTTGCCCTGTTCGCGGCGCTCCACAATGCGCTGCGCAGCGCGCTTGATGCGCTCCGCATCCGCCACCGAGGTGCCGCCGAACTTCATCACGATCGTGCCAGCCATTACCAGCAGGATATTCGGAGCCGCGCCCATGGCCACCGGGCAGCGGCGAGACAGCCTTCGATGTTCCTGTTTGGCTACAGCGCGCGGCGGCCGGCGAACGCCTTGCCCAGCGTGACCTCATCGGCGTACTCGAGGTCCGAGCCCACCGGCAGGCCGCTGGCAAGGCGCGTGACGCTCACCTCGGGCGCGCGCGAGCGCAGCTCCTCGGCGATGTGTAGCGCGGTGGCCTCCCCCGTGGTGGTGGGGTTGGTGGCCAGCACAACCTCGCATATCACAGGCTGCGCGGTGAGCACGCGGGCGAACAGCTCTGCGATCTTCAGATCCTCAGGGTCCACGCCGTCGATCGGCGAGAGCGCGCCGCCGAGCACGTGGTAGACGCCGTGGTACTCGTGGGTGCGCTCCATGGGGATCACGTCGCTGGGCTCCTCCACCACGCAGATCAGCGATTGGTTGCGTCGCGGGTCCTGGCAGATCCGGCAGCGCTGCTCATCGGTGAGGTTGAAGCACACCTCGCACAGCCTGATGCGCTCCTTGACCTCGCGAATTGCCTCTGCGAGCGCGCCCGCGTCCTCCGCGGAGGCCCGCAGGATGTGGAAGGCGAGGCGCTGCGCCGTGCGGTTGCCCACCCCGGGCAGCTTTGAGAGCTCGCTCACGAGCCGCTGTACCGGCGGCGCGTAGGAGGTGCTCACAGGCCGGGGAGGCCGAGGCCGCCGAGACCACCAAGGTCGAGGCCCGCGGTGGCCCCGCCGAGCTTGCGCTCTGCCAGCTCCTGCGCCATCCTCAACGCCTCGTTGACCGCTGCCAGGACCATGTCGGCGAGTATCTCCACGTCCTCCGGGTCCACCGCCGCGGGGTCGATCCTCACCTCCCGCACCTGCAGGTCGCCGCTCACCTTCACCGTGACCATGCCGCCGCCGGTGGACGCCTCCACCACCTCGCTCTTGAGCTCCTCCTGGGCAAGCTCCATGTCCTTCTGCATCTTCTGAACCTGCTGCATCATCTGCTGCACGTTTGGCATACGCGGCTGCTTGGGCATCAGGCGCCTTTCTCGTTGCTGTTCACGGTCGGCTGGTCCTGCTCGCCTGTCCTCGCAGCGGCGCCCTCCACGGGGATCTCCTCGGCGTCGAACTCGTCCATGAACCTCGCCAGCCACCGCTCCTCGGAGTCCTGCTCGGGCTCCCCCTCTGCGGTCGCCTCGCCGAAGCCCTCGCGCAGCTCATAGGACAGACGCCACTGCACGCCCGTGAGCGCCTTCAGCGCCCCGCCAACGGTCACCCGGTCGGCCGGCCCCTCAGCCTGCTTCTTCAAAAACGACGAGCCAAACGCCAGCGTGAGCTCCGCTCCATCCACCGTCACCGGGCGCGAACGCTCGATCGCCGCTGCAAGTCGCGCGTTCTCGCCGCGCACCAGATCCACCACAGCCGGCCACAGCGCGCTGACTGAGTCCAGGGTCGCTGCCACCGCCGCTGGTGCCGGCGGTGCGGGTGCGGCCGGTGCGGGCACCTCGGGTGAGGCGGACGTGGCTGGCGGTATGGGCTGCACGGGTGAGGCGGACGTGGCAGGCTGACGATCCTCCACGGTTGGAGGATTGGTGTTGGGCAGGAGCTCTGCTGACGGTGGGGAGCCCGCTGCTGCGCGGGGTTGCTGCGGGGCCGCGCCCGCAGGGACCTCGACGGCGGCGGGCGGCGGTGATGCGATGCGACCCTGCTCGAGCCGCTCGATGCGCGCCAGCAGCGCGCGCACCGAGCTGTCCACCTCGGGCCTTGCTGCCTTCACGAGCGCGAGCTCCAGACGCGTGCGCGCATCGGCGCCCGCGCGCACGGCCTCCATGGCCTCGCCGATCAACTCCAGCAGCCACACCACGGTGGCGTGCGGAACGCGCTCAGCCTGGGCCTGTAGGGCGGCGTCGGCCTCGGCCGTAAGGGAGAGCTCGGCGGGCACCTCGCTGAGGGCCTGCACCACGAGCAGTTCGCGCACGCGAACCTCCAGGTCGGAGGCGAACGACGCCGCATCGCGCCCCTGCTCGGCGCACTCCTCGAGCGCGCGCAGGGCTTGGGGAGAGTCGCCGGCAGCGACCGCATCCACGGTGGCTTCCAGCAGGCGTGCGTCTGCCACGCCGAGCACCGCGAGCACGTCCTCGAGCGCCACCTCGCTGCCGCTGTAGGTGATGATCTGCTCGAGCGTGCCCAGCGCGTCGCGGAAGCTGCCGGTGGCAGCACGCGCGAGCGCGGCCACGGCGGCGGGTGGGATCTCAACCGACTCGGCTGCTGCTGCGCGACGCACCACGCTTGCGATCTGCTCCACCGTGGGACGGTGGAAGTCGAAACGGTGGCAGCGGTCCACCACCGTTGCGGGAACCTTGTTGGCCTCGGTGGTGGCGAGCACGAACACCGTGTTGGGGGGCGGCTCCTCGAGCGTCTTCAGGAACGCGTTCCACGCGGCAGTGGAGAGCATGTGGGCCTCGTCGAGGATGTACACCTTGCGGCGGCCGCTCACGGGCGCGTAGGCAACGCTCTCGCGCAGCTCGCGGATGTCGTCAACCGAGTTGTTGGAGGCCGCGTCCATCTCGATCACGTCCAGGGAGTTGGCGTGG
>Ga0210403_10001278_pt1 | contig 24080 bp, 26 predicted proteins | sample IncBWC19MmetaG_FD_150863 | JGI IMG/M metagenome (GOLD analysis project Ga0210403, IMG submission 150863) | Forest soil microbial communities from Barre Woods Harvard Forest LTER site, Petersham, Massachusetts, United States - Inc-BW-C-19-M | ecosystem: Environmental > Terrestrial > Soil >... | reverse complement strand
CGCGTCCCACGGCGTCAACTCCTCCGAAATCGTCGCCGCCAGCATCGAAAGCCCAATCAACAGTCCCAGTACAAAAACGTACGGCGCAATCCTCGCCAGACAATGCAGCGCCTTCACCTTCCCCGGAGAATTTGGCGACAAAATTCCCGTAGCCGGGCTTTTCCCAAAAAATACTCCGAACGCCGTCGACCCCATCCAAGTCAGTATTCCGCCAAAAGTCAGTGCGTGCGAAGGATGTTGCGCCAATTCCCATTTCCATAACTGGCTCAACCGCGCAGGCATGTAAATCGCAATCGCAAAAACTCCCAGCCACATCGCCGAGCAAATCACCAGCCACCCGCCCAACCGCGCGAACCATTCCCGGTACCCGTCGCTCAACCCGCGCCCCAACAATCCAATGTGCAATATCCCCGCCGCCAGCATGATTCCTATCAGCGCTGGCGTGCCGTACGTCGCGACATACCACTTCGTGTGCGGAGAATCTCCGTACATTCCGCCTCGAATCAAAACGTGCGCGTACGGCAAAAATAAGTATCCAATGATCGCGCCCGTAATCCCCGCCGTCAGCAGCATCGCCCACGTAGGAGGTCCGCCCGGCCCGCTCACCCGCTCTCCCATGCGCAGCGATCCGCGAAACAGAAGCGCCCCGGCCCACAATCCGCCGTACAAAACCGTTCCCAGCACTGCGGGTGCAATCACCGGATGGTCCGTAAACAAACTGAGCGTAAAGAATTGGCCGAATCCGTAAGCAAGAAGTGCCGAAGCCGCAATCAACGGCAGCACGATTCTTCGATGTACTTCCCGCGCCTGCGCAAACTTCCGATCCGGATTGCCGCACCCCGGCTCAAGCGTCAAAAGATTTTTCCCGATGTAGTACACCGCGATCCAGCTCAGCACCAACCCTGCCCCGGTCGCAAATCCCTGCGACTGGATCATGTTCAGCCACGGCACTTCCTGCAGCAGATCCTCCAGGTTTTCCAGCAGATGCAGCCCGTATACCGCCAGCCTCGGCAGCAAAAGCACCGACACCAACAGCAGCACCAGAATCAACTGATTCAGCAGCATGTTGCGGAAATAACTTGCAAGAAATGCCCAGAGGTCCGCGCCCAGCACCCCGCGCCGCGGCGTCAAATAGTTGCTGTAATCCCTGAGAAAATGCACTTCCGGAGGATCGGCGGCCTGCGTCACAGGCGCTGGCGGCGTGCGCAATGCATCTTGCACGCCCTTGCTTCCCGTGCGCTTGTGGTGCATCCAGGCCATCAACCAGCTTCCGATGTACCCACCACCCGAAACCGTCGAAAGGTAATCGAATTTGGTCAGCACTTCGCGCTTCGCCAAAGCTTGCAAAACGCCAAGATTGAATGTCGCGCTCCGTATCCCTCCGCCGGAAAACGCCAGCCCCACAAACGATTTGTCCGCCGCGGGCCGTTGCGCATCCACGCCCAGCCGCAAACCGCGCGAGGTCTCCACCTGCTGCAGCTCGTTCTCCAGTACCTCTTTGATTGTGGGATTCGCCACACCCATCTCTACTCGCGACGCATCACTCATGCCAGTACACCCGCAAACAAACCAAGCGTCGCTGAAGTAGACCCACCGCCGCCCCCGCCAAGCACACCGCAATCCGGCCTGCTTTTCATTGGTGAGTAGTGTGCAACGAACCTAATTCGTTGCAAGAGCCGTTGCGACCAAAACTCAATAATCGCTCGCCCGCCGCGCCCCTTCGTACTCTTCCTGCTTTTTCCTCTAATTTCCAAATTGTCGCGGGCACTGCGTAGCAGCGGGCAACTCCTGGTTGTCAGGCTGCGCCCCGGCAGTCATTTGCTCCCAAGAAAAAGCCGCCCACTCGCTAAAGTTTCTCGCCTTTCCGCCGATAACAGCGTTGAGGCGCGAAGGTCCTCCAAAAATGGCAATTACCATCCCAAGCAACGTACACCCCGCTCCTGAAGCCCAAGTCGCGTCGCAGCCGAAGCCCGCAACTGCAACTCCGAAACCAGCTCCGGCGCAGGCATCCTCCAAGGCCATCGCTCCGGCGGCCACCGTCAACATCAGCTCAGCCGCTCAGACCGCCCTTCAGGAAAGTCAAGAAACCCAAGCCCAGACCGTTAAGGAAGCCAGCCATGGAGATCGCCAGGCCGGCAGATTGCTGGCAAAAGAGTCCGTCGCAAAGAAGGCGTAGCCACAATCCATTACGTCTGAAATCAAACATACCTTCAGGATCGGGGGCACAGCCCCGACCCTCTTTTTGTTTCAACCGCTTCCCATTGCCTTAGCTCTTCTCCGCCGCTCCTCCTCGTCTTCCTCTGCGCAACTTCATTGACTCAGCGCGCCTCGTGGTGAACAGCTACATGATCTGGTGCATGGAAACCACTCCCGCCGAAATCTCCGCCGCCTTTCAAATCGAAGACCAATCCCAAATCGGCGTCTGGGACGCCCTTATCGTCTCCTCCGCCGCCAAAAGCGGCGCCACCCGCATCCTCTCCGAAGACCTAAGCTCCGGCCAGCACATCGCCGGCATCCTCATCGAAAATCCCTTTTCCGTCGTTCGTTAGGTCTCCCTCTTCTCGCCTGCCACCCACCTAATCTCTATCCTCTATCCTTGCAGCTCAGACCGAACGCTCAAGGGGCTGACTGGATTGTGCCCTGCTGGTCTGTGGTTTCGATTCCGAAAAAAGACCGTTTATTTTGGACGTCAGCTTCCCCGGAATCGTCACAGATATGAGCATCAATGGATTTCATGCCATAGGAAGCGGTTCGGAGAAAGCGATATCACGTTTGCTATTCGATGAGTTTAGACGGATACATCGCCTTGAGAGGACTCTCTACGACTGCTTTGATGCGAAGGCCAATGCTGAGATGGCTAGTGGTGTCGGGTACGCATGGGACGCCGCAGTCATCACGGCCGCAGGCATAAAAGAAGTGCCGACTAGAATAAAAGACCTGATTGAAAAGATCTGGGCAAAATATACTCGTTCCCCGTTCGAGCAGCACAATCAGAAGCAAGACATAGCATTGCCGCCTGAAGATTGGCAGAAAAAACTGCAGTCTTTCTCGGATTCAATTATGGGACCGATTTATCGGAAGGGAGAAAAGCAAAAATCCGACGGAGTGTAGCGCAAACGTAACTTTTTCCACACATTTCCACAGCGGGCGTCCCATCCTTGCGGGTTTGGTTTTCGCAAGGGTGGGGTCTTGTACGAATTCCCCGGTCAAACATCTTCCCGTTCCGCCCCGCGCTTATTACGGAAAAAATATGCCGACGCGCCAATCACTACCGCGAAAAAAGCCACCACTCCAGCCAGCATCGCAAAAGCTCCCGGGTCCACCCTGGCTCCAGTGACGGCGGCATATTGATGCGACCAAATCGCTGCATAACCCAACGAGTCGTGCGCCGCGGAACTCCCGGCTGGCGTCGTCGTCCACGGCGCAAAACAACACAGAATCGCCAATCCGATCACGAAAGCGACGAACGTAACCGTGAAGAGAGTTTTCATAGAGAATGAGTCTACACCCAGCGACAACCCTTAGCAGTTGCATCATCCTTGCGGGTTTGGGTTATGCAAGGGTTCTTCATTTTCTTATCTCGGTTTTACCTTCAACTTTTAGCTGTCGACTGTGAACTTCATTTCTTCTTCCGACTTTTCCACACATTTCCACAGCCGTAGCAAACCCATCACTCCCCGCCCAACTCCCTCAAATCCCTCGACTTCCCCCACTCCCATTCGAATCCGCCCTCCCCGTTCGAATGACCATGCAGTACACGCAACAAAGCTATTGACAATCGGTAACTATCGTGCTACCATGTCTTGTGATCGCCAAGGGCTGTCCCTATCCGACGACCCCGTCGTCTCAGCGTCACTTTTCTACCCCGCGTGTCTCAACGTTATCTTCTTCCGATCTTTTTCCTTCCCCGTTCAATTTTAAACTTTCGACTTTCAACTGTTCCTCTTTCCCTCTTCCACAAGTCACCAGTCACCAGCCACTAGTCACTAACTCCTTTAGAATCCGCACTTACGCAAAATCCGCCTCTAACCCCTTTAGAATCCGCACTTCCAAAACAAAGCACTTAAAACCCTTTAGAATGAGCACTTACAAAAAAACCCCAGGGGGCCCCCTCGTCACGGGTCACGGAACACGGGTCACCAGTCACCAGTCACTTTCTCCCCCATGGTTGACTTTCCCCCCGTTCTCGTTGCAAATGGTCACTCTACATTCAGCACCCAAGACGGACGCCGCCGCCCATGAATATCCTCGACGTACTCGTTGGCAAGCCCATCAAGACCTCCGACGAACGTGCCGAACAGATCGGCCCTGCCCAAGGCATTCCCATTTTCGGTTTGGACGGCCTCAGCTCGGCTGCCTACGGCCCAGAAGCAGCTCTCAGTCTGCTCATTCCGCTGGGGCTTCTCGGCGTGCAGTACATTGTCCCCATCAGCGCCGCCATCATCACCCTGCTGATCATCGTCTATTTCTCTTACCGCCAGACCATCGCGGCCTATCCAAGCGGCGGCGGCTCCTACACGGTCGCGCGCTACAATCTCGGCGCTTATCCAAGCCTGCTGGCAGCGGCAGCCTTGCTCACCGACTACATTCTCACGGCCGCGGTTGGCATCTCAGCGGGCGTTGGGGCGCTGGTTTCCGCGGTTCCTTCTCTTCTGCCGCACACCGTCGTGATCTGCGTCGGCATTCTCCTCATCATCACGATCATCAATCTTCGGGGCGTCCGCGAAGCTGGCGGGGTCTTCATGATCCCCACCTACCTCTTCGTGGGTACACTCCTCATCACCATCATCGGTGGCTTAATCCGCGCGGTCCTCAGCGGTGGCCACCCGACGCCACTTGCCCCGCTGCCTCCGCCTCCGCCCATGATCCAAGCCGTCAGCCTCTGGCTCTTACTAAAAGTTTTTTCCAGCGGTTGTACCGCGCTCACCGGCGTCGAGGCCGTCAGCAACGGCGTGAAAGCCTTCCGCGAGCCCGGCGTGAAGAATGCGCAACGCACACTCACCATCATTATTTTTCTACTGGCGCTTCTGCTCGCCGGAATCTCGTATCTCGTAAAGGTTTATGGCATCGCCGCGACCGACCCTGGCAAGCCCGGGTACCAGAGCCTGCTGTCCATGCTCATCGCCGCCGTCTTCGGCAAAGGCTTTTTCTATTACCTGACCATCGGCTCAATCCTCCTGGTCCTCTCGCTTTCCGCGAACACCGCTTTCGCCGATTTTCCGCGCCTCTGCAAAGCCATCGCCACCAACAACTATCTGCCGCACGCCTTCGGCTACCGCGGCCGCCGTCTCGTGTACACCTACGGCATCATGGTCCTGGCAGTGCTGACGGGCGCTCTGCTGATTCTCTTCGGAGGCGTGACGGACAATCTGATCCCTCTCTATGCCGTCGGTGCATTCCTCGCGTTCACCTTGTCGCAATTCGGCATGGTGATGCATTGGCGAAAAAATCGCGGCCCAGGATGGGTCAAAAGTGCAATGATCAACGGGCTGGGCGGCTTCGTCACGGGAGTCACCGTAATCGTGGTGCTGGTCGCGAAATTCGTCGAAGGCGCCTGGATCACCTTGCTCTTCATTCCCCTCCTGGTCATTTTCTTCCGCGTCGTGCGTCGCCACTATCACGACGTCGTTGTCGCTACCACCAGCTGCGAACCCGTGGTCCCCGCGAATCATGCGCGTCCACCTCTCGTCATTGTCCCGGTCGATCGTTGGAGCCGCATCTGCAAGCAGTCCCTGGAGTTCGCGTCGCGCCTCTCGCCGGAAGTCATTGCCATCCACGTCGAGCCGGGCGAGCACTCCGAACTCTTGCGCGAAGACTGGGAGCGTTACGTCGAGCGTCCCTTCCGCGAAGCCGGTGCCGAGCCGCCAAAGTTCGAAATTCTTCCGTCGCCGTACCGCTTCATCATCGTTCCCATCGTGCAGTACATTCTCAATCTTTCTGAAAAGAATCCCGACCGCCGCATCGTCGTCGTCATTCCTGAACTCGTCGAGGACCACTGGTACGAATATTTTCTGCACAACCAGCGCGGCCGCCTTCTCGAATGGACTCTCCTCGTCCGTGGCAACGAACGTATCTTTACCGTTTCCTCCCCCTACTACATCTCCGAGAACGCAGCTACCACGGAGGTGGTAGCTTCCAAAGACGCCGAAAAAGTCTGAATGCGCGCTGGCAACGGGTTGCGGATTGTGTCTTTCTTCGTGCAGGGCAATCATGGATTCGTGGAAGTCGTGACCCGCTTCCATCTCACCGCCGAATGGATTTTCTTCTCCGTGCTATTGTTCGTTCACCTGTTCTCGATTTACCGCGAAACGGCAGTCTGTTTGATTCGGTTCCCACAATCGGAACGCCCGAACTCCTTGAATTTAGGTAAAAGCTAGAAACCTCCGTTTCCCTGTCTCTAACTCCCAGAGATTCCAGAAAGAATTGAGGAGACATTCGCAGAAAGTTCTCGTCTTCCCGGTTAGCCCCGGTAGAGGATTGAGCCGCTTGCGTTGCTGGATTGGGTTGGTGGCCACCCGAAACAGCTCCCCTGCAGACGGCCTGTGGTGGTTGTGCAGTTGGGGCAGGGGAGGACGCAATGTTGGCCACCGTCACGAGTTTTCGCGCCGTTTCACTCCTTTTCTTCGTTTCCTTTATGGGCAGCGCGCCAATCTACTCGCAGAGTTCCTCAATTCTAAACAGCTCCGATCTTGTGGACCTGCGTAGCAGTTCCAGATCTCGGCTGGGGAATTGCGCAGCGCTCATGGCAAATCGGCCCGCCAGCGGGCGCGCGACGGAATTTCGCGATTGGCAGGCCGTCGCTTGGCATGCCACCCCGGACGAGTTCAGCCCGACAAGCTTTCCGGAAGAGCTCTGCGTGGAATCCTCCCTGCACGAATCGCCTCGCGTCGCAGCTGATAATCCTTGTCCCAATGGAGTGGCAGGCCCTCGCGCTATACAGGGCGGATACCGCATTCCAGGCTGTAATGATGAAGCGGATCCTGTTCCCGCGGAGCTTTCAACGCTAGGCAAAGCGGGCGTCAAGATCGAGCGGGCCCGCGAAGGAGTTCTGGCTATCCTGCGTTCCGATAACGCTTGCACGGAATGGTTTGCATCAAAGGATGCAACCCCCGCTGCCACTTTCCAATCTCTAAGTTTTGTCCTGGACAAGTACGGCCCGCAAAATATTTTCGAGTCGGCGCCGGCGGAATCGCTCCTCCTCTGGAAGCAGCCTTATGTGGCGAGTGCGACGCAAGATGGCGGGGCACATACCGCGATAACCATCAATGCGAACGGCGCCTTTTACCGGCAGCAAGGGAACGTCCTAAAAGTTCCTCAGGAAGGTGGCCCAGTAGAGTCGGACGGCGCGCGCCTGCTGACCGTCGGCACGTACCGCGGGGACACCCTTCCGGCGCAAATGGTGACGCTCTTGCACGAATTCGGGCACATCATCGATCTGCTCCCTGAGGACGCCGACAATCTAGACGGCAAATCCGTAAAGAATACGGACGCGGTGCTCCGCCATTGCCGCGAAGAAGTGGAAACGCGGGCGCTGCAAGCCAAAACGGCGAAACGGTAGTTCGGGGGATTTCCGCTAGCGAAGCCGAAGTTTTGCTCACTGAAGTTTGCTCACGGAGTTTGCTCACCTTGACATTCTACCGGGAGAGTTGTAGCTTCACCTAGAATGTCTACCAAAGAAGAACGCGAACGCATCGAGCTGCTGCAGGGAACGCTGGATTTGCTGATCCTGCAAACCCTGCTGCTCGGCCCGGCCCACGGCCACGCCATCGCCAAAGCCATCGAATTCCGTTCCGAAGACGTCCTGCAAGTCGAACAGGGTTCCCTCTATCCCGCGCTGCACCGGCTCATCAAGCGCGGATGGATTTCCGTGGAAGAAGGAACTTCGGAGAACAATCGCCGCGCGAAATTCTACAAGCTGACGCCGAAGGGCCGGCGTCAACTGACTCTCGAAACGCGCAAGTGGGACAAGTTGGCCGGGGCCATTGCGCGCATTCTGCGGCCCACGAAGCAGGAGGGCGAATCATGAGACGCAAGCGCATGATGGAAGAGCTCGATCAGGACATTCAGGACCACATCGAGCGGGAGACGCAGGACAACATCGAACGCGGCATGTCGCCGGAAGATGCTCGCTATGCGGCGACGCGCAAGTTCGGCAATGTTACGCATGTTAAAGAAGAAACGCGGGAGGTCTGGAGTCTCATTTGGCTGGAGAACTTCGCTGAGGATGTCCGCTTCGGCCTTCGCATGCTGCGCAAGAATCCTGGTTTCACTGCGGTCGCCATGCTCACGCTGGCGCTCGGCATTGGAGCGAACGCCGCCGTCTTTTCCGTAGTCTATGCTGTCCTTCTGCGTCCACTGCCTTACAAGGATCCCTCGAGTCTGATCGTGCTGAACGAGACGACACCGATGGTTGGGACTGTCAGCGTCTCATATCCAAACTTCCTCGATTGGCGCGACCAGAGCCGCACATTTTCGCAGATTGCCGCGGTTCGCGGAGTCGGTTTCAATCTCTCGGGCGTGACGCAGCCGGAAAATATCAGCGGCGCTGCGGTGTCGCCGAATTTTCTTTCCATGATGGGCGTTCGCCCATTCCTTGGCCGGGATTTTGAATCATCGGAAGAGAAAGCCGGCACACCCCCAGTGATTCTGCTGAGTTATTCGCTGTGGCAATCCCATTTCGGAGCCGATCCGAACATTGCTGGTAGAACGATTAAACTCGATGACCGCGCTTTCACCATCGTTGGTGTGCTCCCGCCAGATTATCGTTCGCTCGACAAAACGGACGTGATGTTGCCGATCGGTGTGTGGGCCACGGACAATTCCGAAGATGCCAAGGAACGAGGCGCTCGCGGCGACTTGGCTGTGATTGGAAGACTGGCGACGGGCGTTGACCTCGCGAAAGCGCGAGCGGAGATGGAAGGAATTGCAGCACGGCTGGCAGCCGAATATCCGGCGAGCAACGATCGGTTTGGAGTGGCGTTACAGCCGATTCGAGACGCATTCGTGAGCGATATAAGGCCCGCAATCCTAGTGCTTTTCGGTGCGGTCATGTTTGTCCTGCTGATTGCCTGCGCGAATGTGGCGAACCTGTTTCTCGTTCGCGGGGCGAGCCGCACCAAGGAAGTTGCGCTGCGCATTGCCTTCGGCGCGGGCCGCGGCCGCATCGTCCGCCAGATGCTGACGGAGAGTCTCGTCTTGGCGTGTTTTGGCGGGGTCCTTGGCTTGGCGCTGGCAATAGGCGGAATTCGCGGCATGGCGCAGTTGATTCCCACGGGCATGCTCTCTGGCTCCACCGTAAATCTAAACGGCGCGGTCGTGCTGTTCGTGGGAAGCGTGGTGCTGCTGGCAGCTTTTATCTTTGGCTTGGCCCCTGCTTTGCATTCCACCAAGCCAGATGTCCAGTCGGAATTGAAGGAAGGCGGACGCACATCCAGCGCCGGCGCTTCACAAAACCGGCTTCGAGGCGTGCTGGCGATTGCGGAAATGTCACTCGCGCTCATTCTTTTGATTGGCGCGGGCCTGATGATGAAGAGCCTCTACCGCCTGCTCGCGGTTGATCCCGGGTTTCGCCCTGAGCGCGTGCTGGCAATGAGTATAGAGTTGCACACGCAGCAGTATTCCCAAGATCCCGCTGTGCTGAATTTTTGGCAACAGCTGCTCGATCGCGTCAGCGTTTTGCCTGGAGTGCAAAGCGCGGCCGTGGGGACCAACATTCCTCTCACCGACAGCCACGGCCGCGCGGACGTTACCATCGAAGGAATGGCGCAGCCGGAGCCGGGAAACTATCCTCACCCGGATGTCCATATCGTTAGCCCCAAGTATGTCGAAACGCTCGGAATCTCCCTCCTTCGCGGCCGAACTTTCACCGACGATGACAACGAAAAGGCCCCGCTCGCTGGGATGGTCAATGCGATGGTGGCGCGCCGTTTCTTTCCCAATGAGGATCCCATTGGCAAGCGCTTCCTGTTCGGTCACCCGGCAGCGACCAATTCATCCAAGTGGTACACGATTGTCGGCGTTGTGAGCGACACCAAGCTGTACGGTCTGGCGAATCCGGCGCGGCTCGAAGTCTATCTTCCATTTCGTCAGAGTCCCAGTAACGGTATGTCCCTCGTCGTGAAATCGAGTGCTGATCCTGCGGCCCTGACAACCGAGATTCGGGAAGCCGTTCAGTCGCTTGATAAGGACCAGCCCATTTTCGCCATATCGACCATGGAAAAGCTGCGAAGCAATTCGGTCGCGACGCGCCGAATGACCCTGGTGCTGCTCGGCTTGTTTAGCGGACTCGCGCTGGTTCTCGGGGCCATTGGAATATACGGGGTCATTTCGTATTCGGTTGCGCAGCGCACCCATGAGATTGGCATTCGCATGGCGCTTGGCGCGCCCCGGCTCGACGTCTTCCGGCTCGTCGTTGGCCAGGGCCTGAAACTCGCCGGTATCGGGATTGCCATCGGCATTGTCGCGGCGTTTGGGCTTGCGCGCCTGATGTCCAGCCTGCTTTATGGAGTCAGCACGACTGATTTCGAAACCTTCGCGGGCGTGTCCATTTTGCTCGCGCTCGTCGCGCTGCTCGCTTGCTACGTGCCGGCGCGCCGGGCGATGCGCGTTGATCCGACGGTGGCGTTGCGATACGAATGACCAGCGTTTGGGAGGCGCGACAGCGACTTCGCGAGGAGGGCGAATCATGAGCCAGCACAAGCGCATGATGGAAGAGCTCGACCAGGACATTCGCGACCACATCGCGCGGGAGACGCAGGACAACATCGATCGCGGCATGTCGCCCGAAGAAGCTCGCTATGCGGCTATGCGTAAATTCGGCAACGTGACGCGGGTGAAAGAAGAGACGCGTCAAGTGTGGAGCGTTGTCTGGCTCGAGCAGTTGGTAGACGACATCCGCTATGGCCTTCGCATGCTGCGCAAAAGCCTCGGATTCACCGTCGCCGCCGCTGTCGCGCTCGCACTCGGAATCGGCTTGACCACGGCCGTTTTCAGTCTTGTTAATGCCGTACTCGTACGGCCATTGCCGTACGCGAATCCAAGTCAACTTGTATTGCTATGGACTCCGTACCCGCAATTGCTGCCCTCGATTCAGCAAGCGATCGGCCAAGGGAACGAAGATTTCGCATTTGAGGTGTTCGGTCCCCTTCCGGCGATTTCTATTCATTGCAAAACGAGAGCCGGTCCTTCTCGATCATGGCGCTCTTCGCGCCGACGCGTTTGAACCTCGCGACCGACATAGCCGCCGTGCAGGTGTCGGCTGCGCGCGTGACGGCGGGCTTCTTCGAAACGCTTGGCGTCGGTGCCGAATTGGGCCGCCAGCTTGGCGCGGACGACGACCAGCCTGGCCACGAGCGGGTCGCTGTCATCAGCCATGCTCTCTGGGTCAACCAGTTCGGCCGCGACCCGAACGTGCTCGGCAAAATGCTGCTGCTCAACGGGAGCCCGTACTCCGTCATCGGTGTTGCTGCGCCGGGCTTTGACTTTCCGCGTGGAACCGACGTTGATTTCAACTCGACTCATAAGCTCACCGAGGTATGGATCCCGTGGGCCATGCCACCCAGCCAGCGTGCCGACCATGACGCGAATGGCGGAATCGCGATCGCTAGATTGTGCCCCGGCGTTTCGGTCTCGCAAGCCCAGGCGGAGATGAGCGCGATCGTCGCGCGACTGGATCTCTTGCACGCGTCCGACTCCCGTGGCTTGCAGGCGCTGGTAACCACGCTCTCCGCGACTTCGATTGGCCACGCGCGCGAGTCGCTCCTCCTGCTGATGGGAGCGGTCGCTTGCGTTCTCCTGATCTCTTGTAGCAACGTGGCCGGTCTGCTCATGGCGCGAGCTGCTAATCGCGTTCACGAGATCAGCATGCGGGCGGCGCTCGGTGCGTCGGGAGCGCGGCTGATCCGGCAACTTTTCACCGAGTCCTTGCTGTTGGCTTGCGGGGGTGGCATCTTAGGCGTGCTCGTCGCATACGGCGCCGTTCGCGTCCTCGTTCGACTGAACCCGGGGAACATTCCTCGCATCGAGGAAACTTCAGTAGACGGCCGCGTCCTTCTGTTCAGCGCGGGTGTTTCGATCCTTACAGCCTTGCTGTTCGGATTGGCCCCGGCCGTTTCCGCGTCACACAGCGGCCTGGCCGCAATGCTGAAACGCGCGGGGAACCGGGGTGTGAAGGGCGGGGCAGGTCATACGCGGGGAGCATTGATTGCTGCGGAAATGGCCCTCTCGGTCGTGCTGTTGGCCGGCGCGGGCCTCATGATTCGGAGCCTCGTCAGGCTCAATGCCGTTGAAACCGGCTACCAGCCGCGCTCTACGCTTACGATGGACCTCGCACTCGATCCGCGTTACGACAAGCCGGAAAAACGCCACGCGGTTTTTCACGAGTTCATACAAAAGGCCGGCGCGCTGCCGGGCGCCCAGGCTGTCGGCGCGATTGACCTCGCGCCTCTCGGTAACGGCGAATCGTTGAGCTGGATTCGTGTCGAAGGTCAACCGTTTGACAAGAACATCCTTTTTGAATCGCGCTCGATCTCGCCAGGATATCTCTCTGCCCTGCGCATTCCGCTTCTTGCGGGCCGAAATTTTACGGAAGATGACGACAATATTGGCAGCACTCCCGTGGCAATCGTTAGCCAGGGCTTTGCCAAGACCTATTTCTCGTCCCAAGGCGCTGTGGGCCGGCATTTCTACCGGACGAACGGTGATGAGCGCGAGCAACCTGGACAGGCCGTGACCATAGTGGGTATCGTTCCTGACGTTCGCCAGGAGTCCTTGGACAAGCCGCCGTTGATGCAGATCTACACTCCATTCTGGCAAGGGGACTACGACTCTGGTTCCCTTGTCGTACGATCTGCGATTACGCCCATCTCGATGGCGAATCAGATGCGGTCGGTCCTGCGGGCCATCGATCCAGCTTTGGCTCTTGCCAACATGCGAACCATGGACGATCTGGTTTCGAGTTCGAAAGCAGGGCGCCGTTTTCAGACTTCGCTGCTTTCGGTGCTCGCCGGGATTGCACTTTTTCTGTCTTTGCTCGGCCTCTACGCGCTCCTCGCGTATTCCGTGAAGCAGCGAACAGCGGAAATCGGCGTGCGCATGGCGCTCGGAGCGCAGCGCATGGCCGTGCTGCGAATGATCCTGCGACAAGGCTTGGTGCTTGCCAGCGCTGGCATCATCATTGGGTTGGCGGCATCACTTGCGTTGATGCGCCTGCTGCGTGGGCTGCTGTTTGAAGTGGCCCCCAACGATTCGGCAACTCTGTTTGGGGTCGTTGTGTTGCTCCTTGCCATTGCCCTGTCAGCATCGGTAATTCCTGCCCGCCGCGCCATGCGCGTTGATCCGATGGTCGCACTGCGTCATGAGTAGGGAAAGCCTTGGAAGTGAATGAAGATGTGGCGGCGCAAGCGGATGCTGGAGGAATTGAACGAGGACATTCGCGACTATATCGAGCGGGAGACGCAGGACAACATCGAACGCGGCATGACGCCGCAAGGAGCGAGGTATGCAGCTATGCGAAAGTTTGGAAACGTGATGCGCGTGAAAGAAGAGACTCGGGAAATGTGGAGCGTCGTCTGGCTGGAGCAACTCTGGCAGGACATTCGCTATGGGCTGCGCATGCTGCGCAAATCCCCGGGCTTCAGCGCGGTCGCCATCCTTACGCTGGCGCTGGGCATTGGCGCCAACACCGCTATCTTCAGTTTGATCGACGCGGTGATGCTGCGGTCGCTCCCGGTCGAGAATCCTTCGCGGCTGGTTTTGCTGCAATGGGCTGCGCGCAACTCGCCAAACGTTCACGGATACCAATCGGCGGGCGATTGCGCTAACGATATGCGGCTTGGCGCAAAGAATCCGGGGGGCTGCTCCTTCTCCGAGCCGATGTTTCGTGAAATTGCAAAAGCGAATGTTTTTTCGGGGACGGCTGCGTTTGCCAACTCGGGCAAGTTGAATTTGACGGGGAACGGCGCCGCGACCGTCATCAACGGCCAGCTGGTTTCCGGAGACTTCTTTCGCACTATGGGTCTCAGAGCCGCCGCAGGCCGGCTCATCGACGTGACCGACGACATGCCGTCGGCTGCGCCTGTCGCCGTGCTCAATTATGGCTATTGGCAGAGCGCCTTCGGTGGTTCTCGCGACGTGATCGGCCACACCATTGAATTGAACAGTGTTCCCTTCACGATTGTCGGCGTGGCCGAACAGAGATTCACCGGGCTTACTCCAGGCAGCGATTACGACGTTTGGCTGCCGCTTTCCGACGCGCAGCGGATTACCGACGCCATGCGTTGGAGAAATCGCCAGAGCGACGTGAGCGTCTGGTGGCTCACGATTATCGGTCGGCTCAAACCGGAAACACAGCTCGCGCAGGCTCAAGCGCCTGTGAGCGGCCTGTTCCGCAATGAGATGCTCCACGGAACCGTCCCGCTTTTTCACGAGGGGGCAGGCGGAACACCTCCGTCGATGCCAAGCGCTCCGGCTGGCGGCAACGTTTCCATAGGCATGTCCGCGGGGCCACAACGAGCCCCGGGGCCGGGCCCGGCACAAATTACGTCCGGCGGGCCGCCTCCATCGGCAGGCAATAAGCCGGTCATCATGGCGGGTCCTCCAGGAGCAGCCCCAGCGGGCGGCGCGCACATATTCGGAGCGCCTGACGGCCCGAAGAACTTATCCGCGGAAGACAATCCGGAGATCACGCTTGCGCCCGCGCAAAGTGCTTTGACCGGAAGCCGTACCCGCTACTCCAATCCGCTGTATGTCCTGATGTTGGTGGTCGGAATCATTTTGTTGATTGCGTGCGCGAATGTCGCGGGGCTCATGCTCGCTCGGTCCGCGGCTCGGCAAAAGGAAATGGCTGTGCGGCTGGCGCTGGGCGCAGGCCGCGCGCGCATTGTGCGCCAGCTTTTGACGGAAAGCGTCATACTCTCCGTGCTCGGCGGCGCGCTCGGGATTCTGTTCGCTTATTGGGGAGCGCACGCGATCCTTTCGTTTGTCTCGAGCAATCAGCCGCGTCCTCTGGGATTCGCGACGGGCGTTGACTTGCGCGTCCTTGCATTCACCGCCGCGATTTCTTTGCTCACCGGAATTCTTTTCGGCCTTGCGCCGACGTTTCGCAGCGCGCGCGTTGATTTGACGCCGGCGCTCAAGGAAGGAACGGGAAGCTCCGAGACGACGGGACATGGCCGGGGCAAATGGTTCAGCATCGGTAATGCGCTGGTGGTGGCGCAAGTTGCCCTGGCGATCGTGGTGCTCGTGGCCGCCGGGCTTCTGGTACGCACGCTGGCAAATTTGCGCAGCATCGATGTGGGATTCGATTCGCACAACATCCTGATTTTCGGAATCGATCCCACCTTAATTGGTTACAAAGGTCCGCAAGCTAACAGCCTCTATCGCGACTTGCAGGGTCGGCTCTCAGAAACACCCGGAGTACAGTCCGCAAGCTATTCGATTGGTCCTCTCCTGAGTGGTGGTCTAATGATCACCGGCTTTCACTGGCCGGGCACGCCGCAAGATCAGGAATCCCAAGCGGACGCGCTTGACGTCGGTCCGAATTTCTTCGAGACAATGCGCATTCCGCTGCTAGTCGGCCGCGAATTTAGCGACTCGGATTTCAAGCTGTCGGTTGCTAATGACGGAGCGACTCCAACCTCGGCGCCAACTCCGGCGATTGTGAATCAGGCATTCGTTGAAAAATATCTTGGCAAGGAAGATCCGCTGGGGAAGAGGTTTGGCCAAGCGGAGGCCACCGCGGACGAGCCGGCGAATCCGGGCTTCGAAATCATTGGCGTGGTGCGCGACGCAAAATACGGCGACCTGCGCCGCGATATTCACGCCATGATGTACATGCCGCAACGATTTGGCGGAGCGACCTTCGAGCTGCGCACGGCGGCGGATCCCCAGGCCATTCTTCCCGCAGTACGCGAAGCAGTGGCGCAAGTAAGCACGAATTTGCCTTTGTACGATGTGAAAACGCAATCCGAGCAAATCGACAGATTGCTGTTTCAAGAGCGACTGGTAGCTCGTCTATCCGGCTTCTTTGCCTTGTTGGCTCTTGTGCTGGCTTGCGTCGGATTGTACGGGCTTCTTTCTTATGAAGTTTTGCGGCGTACCCGCGAAATCGGCATTCGCATGGCGCTGGGCGCACACCAGGGGAATGTGATGAAGCTCGTCCTGCGGCAGGGGATTGCTCTGGCGATCGTTGGAGCTGCCCTGGGCATCGGCGTTGCGCTCGGCGTGACGCGTTATCTCGCCAACATGTTGTACAACGTGCGTGCGAGCGATCCACTTACCATCGCGAGCGTAGCCATTCTACTGACGCTTGTGGCGCTCGCCGCATGCTACATTCCTGCGCGCCGTGCCATGAGTGTTGATCCCGTCGTCGCGTTGAGATCCGAATAGTCCTTCTCGCAAGTACCCGATCAACTTCCCACAGAACACCGTGCCAGAAGCGTTTGGGCCTGCGAATCCAACTTGCACCCGCATGGATGCATTGTCCGAAAATCTGTTTTGTGACGATCCCCGAGGATTTGGTGTTAAACGGCACAGTCTCGGTCGAGTGTCCCTGCTACCTTAAGAGAGTCTGGTGCGAATTCCGGAAAAATTAGGTTTGTGCGAGGAACTTTATGACGGCAACAGCAGCGAGAATGCAGACCGAGTACCGCAAGTTACGAAATCAACTGCTTGAGGCGGAGATTGCACTGAAAGATCAAACGGAGAGCGTTGCGGCTCTTCGAAGACAACTACCCATGGGTCCGGAAGTGGCAACCGACTACATTTTTCGCGAGGGCCCCACCGATATACTTGATGAAGCTCCCGGCCAGTTCAAGGATGTCCGCCTGTCTGCCTTGTTTGCGCCAGGCAAAAACCGGCTCATCGTGGATCACATGATGTGGCGCCCGACCGACATGTCTGCCTGTCCGATGTGTACCATGTGGGCCGATGGATACAATGCGATCGCTCCGCATATCACCCAGAAAGCAAATTTTGTAGTGATCGCCAAGGTCGAGATCGGAGAACTCCGGGAATGGGCGCGGCGGCGGGGATGGGACAAAATTCGGTTGTTGTCCAGCGGCCAGTGTAATTTCAACAAGGATTTTCACGTCGAACGTGAGGGAGGACAACATCCCGGCCTTAGCGTGTTCAGCCGTGAGCCTGATGGTAAAATCCATCATTTTTATACCACCGAAACCTCGCTACACCCAGGCCCAAACGGCAACCCAAATCACAGAGGCATAGACCTCTTCACGCCGGTTTGGAATCTTTTCGACCTCTTGCCGGAAGGTCGCGAGAATTGGTCGCCCAAACTCTTCTATTAATGGATCGCCCTCCACGCAGTTCCTGTGCCCGAGCGTGTTCGATCGGAGAATCTGGATAGTTCCCATTAGGCCCGCGTGAAAAGAAGTGACGACGGACTCGAAGTGTACCGAAGTGGACAGACATTTCTTTCCGGGACGCGCAACTTGGATCTGCTTGAAAATTCCAAAGTACTTCGGATTGGGCGCTGTGCGCGGATATAGAGAGGGCTCAGTTTCGCGTGCAGACGTGAAGGAGAAAAAATCATGTTGGGACTAATCGCGGCTGTCTTGATCATTTGCTGGTTGCTTGGGCTTTTCGCATTTCACGTATCCACCGGTTTATTCCACATTTTGCTTGTCGTCGGCCTCATTCTCCTGGTTTTGCATTTCGTGTCTGGGAGAAGGGTCAGCGTATAAAAGACGGAATCTGCGTTCAGGATCCGCGATGGTGAGATGTGTGTTTGTTCACTGTTATCGTATTCGGAATTCTGAAGAGTCACACCCGCCCGAACTCAGTTCAGGGATGTGGGAAAAATTAGGAGGGGCTTGGAATGAGCACACTAACATTGGCCATTATCATCGGCGTGGTCGTCATAGGAATTGTGGGCATCGTTGCGGCGATGTTTCTCAAGAAGAACAAAACCGAAAGACTGCAGACTCGATTCGGACCGGAATACGCGCGCGCCGTCGAGGAGAGCGGAGGCCGGCGGAAGGCGGAAGCCGGGCTCGAAAAACGAGAAAAACGTGTCGAGGGATTCGCCATTCGGCCTCTGGCTGCCAGCGACCGGGAGCGCTACCTGGCGTCCTGGCGCAAGGTGCAGGCGGAATTTGTGGACGATCCGAATAAATCGGTCACACAGGCAGACCAACTACTCGGTGACGTCATGTCCACCCGGGGCTACTCGGTGAGCGAGTTCGAGCAGCGCTCGGCCGATATCTCCGTGAACCATCCCCTGGTGGTGGAAAACTACCGGGCCGCCCATGCCATTGCGGTTCGCCACGCCGCCGGGTTAGCCAGTACGGAAGATTTGCGGCAAGCCATGATTCATTACCGGACCTTGTTCGACGAGTTGGTCGCGGAGCCGGAGATGGCTCGCGCGAAAGCCGCGGTAGCGTAGAGTTTGGTCTCGAATGGAAGTGCCGTAGTAAGCCTTGAGAAGCGCTAAGTAGCCAGAGGAGAAAATGCAATGGACGAAACAAAAAAGCTCGTGGGAGAAGACACGGATGTTGGGCTGACGACCGCGACTCTCGCAGGCGCCGGCGCTCGGACTGAGGTGCGAACTGCTGCTACAAGCTTCCGCGCTGGCAGCGTTTCCTCCGCTGGAGCCGCGACGGCCGTGGCGCTTGACAAGCAAGTAGTGCCACTGTTTTCAGCCGAAGAAGCGAAGGATTTTCGCGGCCGGTGGGATGCCATCCAGGTTAATTTTGTGGACGAGCCTCGGCAAGTGGTCGAGCAGGCGGATGGTCTCGTGGCCGTGGCGATGAAACGGTTGGCGGAAATGTTCGCGGCGGAAAGAGCGAGACTCGAGAGCCAGTGGGATCGCGGCGAAAACGTTTCGACCGAGGATCTCCGTCTCGCTCTGCAACGCTATCGATCATTTTTCGGTCGCATTCTCTCGGTGTAGAGAGGAGCTGGATCGGTCCCGTGGGCGGCGAAGCGACGCTAGCTGTTTTTTGCGCGGCGACGATCGACTAGATAGGCCAGCAGCGCAAAAATCGCGAAGTAGAAGACTGCGTTGACGCCGATGGCGATCCGCAGAAACCACCCGAAGGTCCACGCAAGAGAGGCATGCGTCTCCGGCATGACCAGCTCGGCGACTTTGAGGCCGGGCGAAAACAGCAAGACAAGCGAGGCCGGAAGAGCTGTCTCGTTCGTGACCGCCGCGGCCAGCGCAAAAAATCCCACCACTAACCCGAGTACGGCTGGCACTAACCAGCGGAAAAAGAATCCCTTAGGCACCAGAGGATGTTAGCAAAAAGCGCAGTATAAAACGGCTTTCGAGACGTTTACCGGACGGATTGTGTATCGGGCGAACTATTGCATCGTTCGATGAAACGATTTCGCTCCCGCGCGCACTATGCCAGTAGTAAGACCATTCCCAATTCAAATGCCCCTGTTCTAACCAATGGGGGCACCGTAGTCCAGGTGCCAGTCGTGGGGGTAATTGGTCGGGAAACGCGTGGGGGAGCACTTCAGGGAGAGTTGTGCTCCCCGCGTGTTACGTTCCGGCCGAGAAGTCCGCATTGACGAAGTTCTGAAGTAAGTGAAATCAATTCGCGTTATTCTTCGTGATCGAGCGGTTTGCCGTTGGGTCCGACCTGGATTTCCGTTTTCTTTCCGTTGGTTTCCACCTTTGCTTCGTAAGCGACTAGCTTGTCTTTCTTCGTGAGAGACTCCACTTTCAGAATCTTGCCATTGCCCGCTTTTGCCTGCAGTCCGGCTTTCACTTCCGCTGGAAGCGAGTCCAGCGACACTTGCTCCTCGATTTCCACGATGGAGCCATCGGCGGTCATGGAGATGTCCTTGCCGTGGCCGTTGACCGTCAATTCCGCTTCGTAAAGAGTTTGGCCATTTTCTTTTTCGGTGGAAAACCCACGAATCCTAGCGCCAGCGCTCTGCGCCGCGACTGTCTTTTCGACGGCAGGTGGGAGATCCGACCGCTTGATTTTCTTTTCCTGAGCCGAAGCATCGCCGGCAAGAAGCAAGAGGCCTGCCGCAAGCGCTGCCACACAAAGATGTTTCATGGATCCTCCTGAAGAGAAAAGGTGCCCTCCGCGTTAGAGCAAGCCTATGACGAGCTTCCTAAACGCAGGGTAAACGATGGGAGGCTGCTATGGCTTCTCGAACAATTGCGGCAATCTTCCATTTGTTTTGATTCTTAGTGCACAACCGGCGAATCTTCCCGTTCGTGCCGCGCGTTCTATTGGTACGATTCATTAACTTCCGTCAACAAAAGGCAAATCCTATGAAACGTCTCGCGCTTGCAACCCTGATCGCACTTCTGTTTTCCAGCGCCCCATTCGCCCAGGAAAAAATCGTGAGTGTGGACGAAATCCGGATCAAGCAGCTGGAACGCGCCTGGAATCAGGCGGAAGCCAAACAGGAAGTCAAAGAAGTGTCCACCCTGCTCGCGGACACTCTCGTTTATACCGATTACGATGGCTCGTTCATGAACAAGTCCCAATACATGAAGTGGGTCGCAGCGCCCGAGCAAAAGGCGGATCACTTGTACGATGAAGGACTGAGCGTTCAGCTGTATGGCGACGCGGCCGTGGCGACTGGCATTTATCGCGAGACCGGCACCAACAAAGGCAAACCGTACGTTATTCGCTCGCGCTTCACGGACACGTGGATCAAGCGCAACGACGCCTGGCTCTGCGTGGCCAGCCACAGCACGCTCATCCCATCCAAATAATCTTCGACCGAAAGACCTAAGCCCTCCGCAATATGGCGGGCAAAGAGTCTGCCGGGTAGCGTGTTGCTTTCGCGACCCTCGCGACGAGCTATCACGCGGACTCCTTGGTTTCGCTGGTTGGCGCTCCGAAATTGCCGCAGCGTGCGCGCCAGCTCTGGCGGAACTTTTCGCGCTCCTCGGGCGTCATCTTCTCCCAACGCTCGTCCATACGCTCGCGCATTCTCCGGCGCATATTGGAGCGAGGGCCTCGGCCACCCCAGCCTCCGAACAGAATCCGGCACAGAGCCAGCAAACCGAAAGCCTGCCAGAAGCTAATCTGGCGCCATCCGAAGAGAGGCGGCGTCAGCCAGTTCCAGAGATGCATGACCAGTTCGCCGCCAATCCAGATGAAAAGCGCGATTCCAATCGGCGCCAAAATAGCAATCCCTATTCGTTTCTGAGTCCTATTCATGGTTGCTCCTCATTCCCTTGCAAGATCGTCGTGAATGCTTTGCAATCGTTCGCGCAGGTGAAGCACTGCGTAGCGCTTGCGCGAAAGAAGAGTGTTCACACTCACGCCGGTTTCCGCCGACAACTCTTTGAAGCTGCGCCCTTCGAACTCGTGAGCGACGAAAACTTCACGCTGCTCGTCGGGTAGTTCCTCGATCGCTATTTCCATCTCCTCGAGAAGCACGCCGCGAAAGTAGAGCGCTTCCGGCCCAACATCCGGCGAGGGCAACAGATCTTCTATCTGCAGCAGCTCGCCGGTTTCATCCTCGATGGCCGCGTCGCTGAACTTCACGGGCTTCTTCTTGCGGAAGAGGTCCGTGATGCGATTGCGAGCGACGCGAAAAAGCCAGCCGGTCACGTGCTCGATCGGCATCAGCAGGCGATTGGCTTCCACCAGTTTGTAGAAGACGTCTTGCACGATGTCCTCGGCGTCGGCGGGATCGGGCACGCGACGGCGGATGAAGTTGCGCAGCCGCGTGCGTTGTTCCGCGACGACTTCGGCGATTTGACGGTCTTGCTCGGTCATCGAGAGAACGCTCACGGCGTGTCCATCCACTGTTGAAGACGAATGGAGGCCGCGGATATTGTAGAGGGAGAGTGAGAAATAGAGTGCGCAAGAGTATGCAAACAAAGGAAGCCTAAGCCGTTTGGAATCAGACTGATGTGAAGTGAGGGGAAAGAGCATTCCCGTTGAAGGGGAGTGGAATCCTAAGCGAGAGAGGATTGTGAGTTCGGGGCAGATCGGTTACACTAACAATCTAGGTTAATCATCTAGGTTGTTCGTGGAAGAGGTGCGGCGATGCGGACGGTGGGCATATTTGAGGCGAAGCAGAAGCTGTCGGAGTTGGTGGAGAGGGCGTCGCGCGGAGAGCGGATCCGGATTACGCGGCGGGGCAAGGTGGCAGCGGAGATTGGGCCAGCGGAGGGAACTGAGCATTTGAGCGAATTGTTTGCAAGAATCGAGGAGATCCGCAAACGCTCAAAGAAGCCCAAGAACGTGACGGTGAAACAGCTCATCGAAGAGGGAAGAAGGTGATACGGCGATTCCTTCTTGATGCTTCGATTGCATTGGCGTGGACCTTGGATAACCCGATCCCGCAATTCGCCGCAGACGTGAAGCAGGAATTACTCGCCGGCGGTCGCGCTACTGTACCCGCTTTGTGGCATCTCGAGATTGCCAACGGTCTCGCGATGGCCGAGCGGAGAAGGGATCTTTCTAGAACCGACAGCGAAAGCGCACTGTTCGTGATCCAGGGGATTGCCGCCCAGAGTATCGAGACGGACACAACTCTGGTGTCCGCGTCCGAGGCTCTCGCTACCGCACGAACTTTTGAATTGACGGCCTACGACGCCGTGTATTTGGAAATCGCGCGCAGGGATGCGCTGCCGCTGGCGACGCTGGATAAGGGGCTGCGAGCGGCGGCAGTGAAGGCGGGGGTGGCACTTCTGAAGTGAAATGAGAGAGGCGGCGATCCGGAGGAGAATAGGGAACGCGCCAGTTGGTTTTGGGGAGTTGATGGGGGAGAGCTTTTCGTATGAAGAATCTGTTTGAAGCGGGCCGGGCGGAAGAAGTGAAGCAGCGCATCGCGCAGCTAAGGCCGGATAGCGCGCGGCAGTGGGGCAAAATGAAGCCGGCGCAGGCGCTGGAGCATTGCTCCCGAGGGGTGGAGACGGCGCTGGGGGACATTACTCCGCCGCGAGTGTTGATCGGGCGGCTTCTGGGATGGATCGTGAAGCCGAAGTTGATGGGAAACGACGAACCGCTGCGCCGGAATTCGCCGACGGCGAAGTCGCTTGTGGTGCAGGATGAACGAGACCTGGAAACGGAGCGCGCACGGTTGTGCGCATTGATCGACCGGTTTGCCGCGGGCGGGCCCGCGGGGTGCACCACGCATCCGCACGCCTTCTTTGGACCGCTGACGCCGGACGAGTGGGCCATCTTGATGTACAAGCATCTGGACCATCATCTGAGGCAGTTTGGCGTTTAGCGGCGGCGAAGGTTGCCCCACCGCCCGCCCCATAACGCTTGAACCCGTCACAGGGTGTGGAGCATACTGTGGAGAGGGCTCCACAGTATGGAAACGGTGCAGATTGTCATCGATAAGGACCTCTTGCGTGCCGCGGATCAAGCGGCGCGGCGGACCAAACGCAATCGCTCCGCATTGATACGGGATGCTCTGCGAGAACATCTGCGGCGATTGCGCGTTGGAGAGGCCGAGGAACGCGACCGCGCCGGTTACGGTCGGCGGCCTCAAGAGGGGAAGGAGTCTCTCACTTGGGAGGCGGAGGCCGTGTGGCCGGCAGAATAGCGCGCGGAGAGGTCCGGCTTTATCAGTTCGCCCCGCCGGATAAAACACGGCCGGTCGTCATCCTCACACGCGACAGCGCTCTTGCCTACCTTTCCGCCGTGACGATAGCGCCGATCACTTCCACCGTCCGCGGAGTCCCGTCGGAGGTACGTCTGGATGGGGACGACGGGATGAAAGCGCCATGCGCAGTGAACCTTCATAATGTAATCACGGTTTCGCAGCACCGCTTGGGAAAGCGCGTGGCGCAATTGAGCTCGGGGCGAATGAAGGAAATCTGCGCTGCTATACGGTTCGCATTGGGCTGCGACATCAGCTAAACGTCGACTAGTGGCAGGGTAGGATTGCCGTTTGCGGTGCTCGATCAGGGCCTGCAATACACGGTGCCGTCGATCGGTCGAACGTTCCGTCGCATGGGAAGGCCGGATTTGGTCTTTTCTGGTTGGGCCTCTTCGCTGCAGCCTTGTTTCCTTTGTAGAAGGAGCAAATACCCTCCGCCAGCCAGTGCGAGTAAGCCGAGGATTCCGGGCACGAACTTGATTATCTGTTCTCCCGCAGTTGGAGCTGGCAGAGCCTGGGTTGGGCTA
>Ga0210403_10001277_pt1 | contig 24095 bp, 24 predicted proteins | sample IncBWC19MmetaG_FD_150863 | JGI IMG/M metagenome (GOLD analysis project Ga0210403, IMG submission 150863) | Forest soil microbial communities from Barre Woods Harvard Forest LTER site, Petersham, Massachusetts, United States - Inc-BW-C-19-M | ecosystem: Environmental > Terrestrial > Soil >... | reverse complement strand
GAGCCGAGCACTCGGATCACCGAACATCCCGTGGACACGTTGCAGCGGGCGAAAGCCCGGGAAAGCATATGCGTCCGCCAATCGGCGGCGTTCGACTGATTTGGCCATCCGCACATCATGCCAACTTTCCGCTCGTTCTCAATGTGCATACGACCCTACAAAAATAGGCTTGTCCTCATGATCAGGCCTGTCAATTTACCCATACGAAATCACGAAGACCCAGAATCTTGAGTTCTTATTCAGTCATCCCTGATGTTCTTGCTGAGGCTAAAGAAGTACACAAACTTCTCCGACGCGTCAATTCGAACTTGCAGCGTGTTCACGTGTTGGTCATGCGCGGACCTTTTTGATCGCGTCGCCTTTCGAATAATTTGGCACTCGTTGCAGTCCGTGGGCTATGGCGATTCAGTCACAGCATTGCAACATGCTAATTGGATCGCGCGACAGCGCGTGGCTCTAATTCGTACTCATCCTCAGGGCTGCCGGAAACATACGGGACTCCGACGAAACTCAATCCAATTGAGTATTTGAATACGCTGGCACTCGGAGGTGCCGGCAAAGGCGATGCCTGTTGTATGGCCAACACCAATGAGCGCCGCCAGGCGGCGGAGCCGTTGCAGCGCGGCAGCAGAATTTCCTGCACGTTGCCTGCCGCGTCTTGAATGATTTGCACCTGGCATTGAAAGGAGCCGCCGGCATCTGCCGTCGATCCAGCAGTATTGTCTTCGTTTACCGGCGTTCGGGGTCGTCGCCAGACGCGATCGATGCGCGCTTGAATTTGGCCCGTGTAAATGCCGAACAAGCGCGCTTTTTCAGCGCTATCGCCATTATCGCTCGCTGCTTTGGAAGCTTGGTCATTCTCGCTGAGGGCTAACGTCTCCATATTGAGGAATGCGGGTGGATCCACATCGATGCGAGATTTTATTTTCACTTGGCTCAAGTCGGGCAGCGAAGAGGCGAGGATCTGGGTAGTCGCCTGATTTGAACTCACCGGTGCCGCTAACGTGACGAGCACGAGGCTCGCGGCAGGATTGCCCTTGGATTTCGTGAGTGCGTCGGCCGATTCTTGGGTGTCGGGCGGCTTTGCTTTGAACCCTCGGCTTCCCAAGGGCAGCGACTGAATGACCATCGTATGCAGCAGGAGTGTGCCGAGCACGCCCATGAGAGTAGGAGAGAGAAAACGGCGCGGTGCACCCTTCTTGGCATTGACCGGTGGAGGGGAATCCTGCCAATCGACGATGTCCATTCTTCGGGGGCTGTCCATTGTCCCGCAGTCCTTTATCTAACGCCGTTCGATACTCGCGATACCAGCACGTCCCGCCGAGCTTAGCTCGACCGATGGCAATTCACCAAGAATCGAGGCTCGCTACGGCGACGAATTAAGCCGATTGTACTTGCGCATGACTGCCTCGAGTCGCTCGTGCGGCAACGCCTCGGAACGGCTTCCGTCCGCTCCGATCATGGTCTCCGCGGCCACCATGGCATTCAAAATTGGCTTCCTCGGTGGCCTGTGCGGTCGCTTCGAACAGAGGAGAGATCAGATCGTTCGAGAACATCGTCAGAGTCGCGCGCGGCTTTTGCGTAGCGGTTGAGTTGGCGGTCGAGAACGCCAGGAAGATGTCGCCAGAATAGAACCCTCGACCTGGGTATTATGAGATAGAGGCCTACAATAACGTTCATATAATCATGCACTTATGAATATGATAATCAATTCATTCCCATGGCACACTTCAAAGTTGCGCATTTCCCACGACATTAGTATTGTTGAAATCTTCAACAATGGAGCCCACCATGGCAACCGTCAACTTCAGTGTCCCGGACGACATTAAAGCCGAGTTCGACAGGGCATTCGGCGGCCAGAACAAGAGCGCCGTCATCGCCGACTTGATGCGCAAGGCGGTCGCTGAGGTAAAACGGCGCAAGCGGCGCGAGGACATATTCCGCAGATTGACCCAGCGGCGAACCGAACGGCCGTCAATGTCCGACGCTCAGATTCGCGCCTCGCGCACAATAGGCAGACCGTGACCGTCGTGATAGATGCCAGCGTCGTCATCAAGTGGCTGCTGCAGGACCCGGAACGCGAGGCCGGCACGGACAAAGCGACGCAACTTATGGAAATGGTGATAAAGGGTGAGCAGTCCGTGTTGCAGCCAACTCACTGGCTCGTCGAAGTCAGCGCGGTCCTCGCACGCGAGAGCCCCGCGACCGCGGCGGACGATGTAATGATGTTGAATGCGCTGGAACTTCCGGCCTCAGATGAGCCGCAAGTCCTGCGACGCGGTGTCGAGCTAGGGATAGAACTCAAACAGCACTTGTTTGATACGTTCTATCATGCAGTGGCTCTCGAAAATCAAGATGCCGTTCTTATCACTGCCGATCAGCGCTATCTCCGCGCAGCACGACCGAAAGGGCAAATTATGGATTTGATGGATTGGAAATAGCTTCTTTGGAATAGCGCCATCACCGGATCTATGATGAGTCCGTCGCCCGCAAAGGTTCAAATTTGTAGCGAATCTTCCGGCGGCTGGATGACCCAGCCTCAACTACCCAATAGCTGAAGTCTCTAGAATCCACCGAAGGATTCGATGATCTCAAGGAGAAGACCCGTAACCTTTTCCGCCGTCCGGTGGAGCCGCAACTTTTTCCTGGTACGGGGCTCGTAGTCGAACGCGAATTTCTGAGTGCGCTCGAGACCGCCGAGAGCGATGCTGTAAGGGACGCGTGGCGCAAGGTGAAGGATCGCGCGTCCCACGATCCCGAGGGTGCGATTACGGCTGCGAGATCCTGCGACGGTACCGGCCATAGAAACCTCTCCCGGTATTTCAGCGCTTGTTTTGCGCGAGCGGATTTCGTGAGGGCGGTGCGGTCATATCAGCCGCTTAGCGTAACGAGCGACCCTCGAAATCCGTGTACGGTTTCAGTTGAAAAGATAACCTGACGACAGCGCGGGTAAAGCGATCCCAGCAAGTGTGCCGCCCCTAAACATCGCGGTGAATATCGACGAACATACCCGATTGCCGCTTTTTTTGGCAGAGCGCGGGATGGAGGACGTGGCCGTGCACTACTTCTGCAATCTGCGAGTCGTCGCGGACGCGGACGGCATCATCAAGACCTTTCACTCCCAGGGGAATGAGGGCTGCCAAAGGTGGGTGACGGCGCTCAATCGGTAAACTTGGACACCGAAGCCCCGAGTCTCGCTGCATATGACTTGCGTCCCGGTGTCACGGCAGACTGAACGGAATCCTGTCGAGCTTGCTATTTTTTCCCTACGCTCTGCGCCGCGGGCGCTGCGGCAGCCCTTCCCGCCACGCCGGCCCTCTCGGCGGCGGACTCGTCGGCACGCATGCCGGCGAGGATTCCCTCCAGCGCGTAATTGCCTTCGTGGCAGGCGTACTCGAAGATCCGTCCCTTCGATGGGCTGAATTCGTATTCGCCGCTCCATGGCCGATCCCAAACGCTCGCATCCTCGACCTTGAACCTATAAAGAATGCGGTGCGGCGCGACGCGGGTGAACCGCTCAGTGACTTTCAATTCCTTCCACGCTCCGCGCAGCGCGGTGGCCTCCGGAAAATTGGTTGTCTCAACGACGAGTGTCGCGGCCTCGTACCAGCCGATGGAATCACCCAGCCAAGGGCGCCCACCATCGGTGCGATGCTTGCCGCCGATCCGGATGATGCGCACGTCGTGAACCATTTCAACAACGATGGCGACCGTGTCCTTGCTCTGCGCTATCTCGTAGTTATTGTTGTACAGAAGCGGCAGCATCACCGGACCCGCGCTGTAGCCGAACGAACTCAGGCAGCGCTCCGCCAGAGTTTGATTCTCGGGGTTTTCGCCGTAGTGCAGATATGGATTTTCAACCACTACGCCAGGTCTGGCCGGCGGCAGACGTCCGTCGACCGGATCGGTGATGAACGAGGTCCGCGGTTCGCCGTTGACCCGCATGACATTGTTGCCCGGATCGATCCACGCAAAGTTGTAGCCGCAGCCCGCGCCGCTAAAACCCTTGCCGCACTCATGCGGCAGATCGGTGGTCTTGAATTTGGGGTCTCTGGGCGCGGCGTCCGCGGCGTACATTTTTGCATCATCGCCTTCGACTTTCTTGACCTCTTCCGGGGTCATGACCAGGCGTGCGCCGTATTCCTTCGGGCGCTCGAGCACCGTCAAGGTCGCATTGGTCCAGGTCCCTTCCAGATCCGGCTGGCCATAGTTGTTCAGCGGAGCTTTGTAGGCGCCGGCCGTGGGAGCCGCGGCCGCAAATATCGGTGAGATGCTCAGCGCGGACATCGCCGCGCCGAAACTTAACGCGATCAGCTGCTTCGTGCTCATTGTCGTAAAGCTCCTTGCGCGGCTCATCAGTGGCCCGGCGACCCGGCAGGCGTGTAAAATCCCGCTTTCGGTGCATTGTAACTCCCCAGAGCACTCACGCCATCACCTTAAACTGAAGGCTGCGCGCTCGACCGGAGAATCTCTCATGATTATTCTGCGGGCGTCGCCTGAGCACAGCGCAGGGTGCATTCAATGCGTAAGCCGCCTCCAGGTCTTGCAGTGAGTTGCAGTTCGGCTCCGATGCTTCGGGCGCGAAATTCCATGATGGATCGGCCAATGCCGTGATTCCGGCCGGCGGTTTCACCGAGGCCCACGCCGTCATCCTCGACGATCAGGCGGACCGTGTTGTCCGCGTGATCACAGGTGACGCCAATTGTTTTTGCGCGGCTGTGGCGAAAGGCATTGAAGATGGCTTCGCGCCCGATGCCGAACAGGTAGTATGCGGTCGTCTCGTCCAGCCAGTGTGGCGGGATGTCCCTGCCGTGAAATTCCACCCGGGTGGCCTCATCGTCGAATTGCGAGGCGAAATGCAGGAGCGCGGCGGTCAAACCCTGCTGGCGGACCAGGAATCCGCCGAATCCTTCGGACACGCGACGACAGTTGACCATGGATCGGACCAGAAGATCGGAAATATTTTCGAGCGGCCTTTGGACCGCGGCGTCCTGCGCCTGAGGCAGTCGGCGCACGGCCTTGAGCAACAGTGAGATCCCGGCGAGTTCCTGCCCTATCCCGTCGTGTATTTCGGCGGCGAGTTGTTGCGCCTCCTCCATCGCTGCGCGTCGCAAGCGCTTTGTCAATTCGTGCTCACGACTCAATGGCGGATACTCGTCAGTGCCCGCGGGGGCAACGCTCTTTCGTCTGGACTTTTTCGCGCAATACCGTAGCGACTCAATAGGCACTCCTGCATGTTGTGTGGGCACGCGAGCAAGGAACCCTGCGGCTGGGAATCGCAAGAGTTCGGTCGCGGGCAAAGTCACTTTACTCAAAGGCTGCGCACCCGCGATGAACTCGCGGGGAATTGCCGGGGCAGATCCCTTCCCGTGCGGCTGGCCTACAAGTTGTTAGTGCAGTAACCGTACTATCCCGATATTTAAGACGCGCGAGAAGGACATTTCCACTCCTTGACCAAGCATTTTTTGCAAAAATAAAGCGGCGCATGGCTATCTGTGCCCTTTCCGGTTACCGCTGCCGGCAGGGCTGACCGATGCCTATTGACCCAAGAATCAGATCAAGAATCGGTCAGTAGAAGAGAATATCGCGCGTCCGCGGGGCGACCGGCGTAGATGAAGTCCACGCGCTCATCACCACGCAGATAGTTACCGGCATCGGGACTGCGATGCAGACACCGGTAGCCGAGCGCAACCAACTCGCGGTCAATGTCCTCGGCTTTTTCGGAATCGGCGAGCAGATCGATGTCTTGTGTAGCACGGATCACCTTGTGAGACGCCAGCGCAAGGCCGCCAATCAATGCAAACCGCGCGTCCATCTTGCTCAGGCTGGCGATGAGTTCTTCAAGCTGTTTTCCAAGACGGGAGGCCGCTGCCACTAACAGTATCCATCCGAGCTACAGGCGCAAAGTGCCGCCAAAATCGTACGCCGAAAGTCGAATGATACGCGCAAGCAGCCAACTAGCCACTCGCTGTCACTTGCGAGTCACCGGAATCGCACCGTTTTGCGCCCGCAGATACTCCATCGCCCGGCGGGTCTCCACGCGCAATTGCATTTCGAGTTCGGCAACATCCCCAGGTATGCCGCCGCGCGCGGCGGACTCGAGTCGAGCGGCTGCCTCGCTGGCAAGGTTCGCGCACACATTGGCGCTCGAGCCCTTCAACGAGTGAGCCCCGCGCCCGACACCCGCCATATCGCCGCGCTCGAGGGCGTCGCCGATCTCCTTGAGAACCGAGTCGCCCACTTCAATGAAGAGCTGCACGAGTTCGCCTGCAAATGCGCGATCGTTGTCCGCGGTGAGCATGAGGCGCTCCCAATCGACGGGCGGGGCAACCGGGGTCTGCGCGCAATCGGGGTTCAGTTCCGGGCCCGCCACGAGGCCCGCCGGACCTTCGGCGGGCGGCAGAAAGCGGCCGATCACTTCGTCCAAGCGGTGCCGATCTATCGGCTTGGTAAGATAATCATCCATGCCGGCCGCGCGGCACAGCTGCTCCGTCCCCTTCATGGCATCCGCGGTGAGCGCAATGATGGGAATTCGGGGCGCGCCCGCCTCGCGCGAGCGGATCTCGCGGGCCGCTTGGTAGCCGTCCATGACCGGCATTTGGCAATCCATCAGGATCAGGTCGAAACCTCCCGCCGCCCAGGCTGCCACCGCCTCTTCGCCATTGTTCGCGACGTCCACGTTGAGCCCCATCCTTCGCAATGCGCCGAGGGCCACCTTCTGGTTGACGCTATTGTCGTCCGCCAACAGCACATGTCCCTTGCGCAGCGAGTTCGTTTTGGGGGCGGCGATCACGATGCTCTGCGTGCTGCCGTGCCATTGATGCGGTTCCGAGGACATCACGCGGTGCAGGGTTTCGTGCAGCTCTCGATTGGAGACGGGCTTCAGCAAGTAGGCCGACAGCCCCATGGCCGCGATGTCACCCCCGGCTCGAACCGCTTGGGCCGAGGTGAGCAGCACGAGACGCATCTCCTGGAAGCGCCCATCGGCAACGATTTGGCGAGCCAGCTCCAAGCCGTCGCAGTCCGGCATCCTGTAGTCCAGCACCGCAAGATCGAACGTTTGGCCTCGAGCCCATGTGTCGGTGAGCTCCTCGAGCGCCGCTTTCGCGGAATCGACGCTGCGCGTTTCGATACCGAGCCGCACCAGCTGCAAGCGCAATACTTTTCGATTCGTGGCGTTGTCATCGACAATCAACGCCCGGCGATTTTCCAGTGCATCCAGACCCAACTGCGGAGCCACCCGCTGGTATGCGGATTTTCCGAACCGGGCGGTAAACCAGAATGTCGAACCGGCGCCCTCCTTGCTCTTGACGCCGACCTCTCCTTGCATCAGTTCAACCAGCCGGCGCACGATGGAAAGGCCGAGTCCTGTCCCGCCGAAATGCCGGGTCGTCGACGCATCGATTTGCGAGAACGGCTGGAATAGCGCCGCCACGCGATGCGCGGGGATGCCCATTCCCGTGTCGCGCACTTCGCAGCGGATCAGCCATCCTGAGGGCTCGTCGCCGGCCAGCCGCAAGCTGATCGCGATCTCGCCTTGGGCCGTGAACTTGATGGCGTTCGCGCCGAGATTGAGCAGGATCTGGCGCAGCCTGCCCGGATCTCCGATCACGTAGGCGGGGAGCAAGGGATCGATGTTGGTGATCAACTCGAGCTTCTTGGCATGCGCCTGCACCGAGAGCAAATGCGCAACATCATCGACCGTGCCGCACAAGTCCATGTCGATTTGCTCCAGATCGACCTTGCCGGCTTCGATCTTGGAGAAATCGAGGATGTCGTTGATGATGGTCAGAAGTCCGCCGGCGCTGGCGCGGATGGTCTCGGTGTAATCTCGCTGCGTTGCATTGAGGCGCGTATCGAGCAGCAGTTCGGACATGCCGATCACGCCGTTCATCGGGGTGCGAATTTCATGGCTCATATTGGCGAGGAACTGCGACTTCGCCACCACCGCCAGCTCCGCCCGATCCTTCGCCTGAAGCAGCTCTGCGTTCGCCTGCTCGAGGTCCTGGGTCCGGTGGGCGACTTGCTGCGCGAGCGCCGCGGCCAACCTTCTCAGGCGCCCGACGCGAAGGCGGTATAGCGCCGCCGCCGCCCCGAGAACGGTCAATATTGCCAGCAGCCGAAACCACCACGTCTGGAAAAAAGACGGCTCCAACCTGAAGCGAAGTTCGGCAGCCTGTGTGCTGGCGACCCCATCGCTGTTCGCGGCCGTGACTTGGAAGACGTAGCTGCCGGGCGGCAGATGCGTGTAGTAGGCGGTTCTGCGGTTGCCGGCCTCAATCCAACCCTGGTCGAATCCCTCCAGGCGGTACTTGAAGCTGGTGCGCTGGGGCACGAGCAAGCTCGATGCGGTGTACTGAAATTCCCACTTCTCCTGGCCCGGCTTCACGTCGATCGCGCCGCTCAGGTTCAAGGGCACACCATCGACCGAAGCCCGTTCAATTTGCACGATCGGCGGCACGGCATTGATTGGAATGTTTTCGGGATCAACTCTCACGATCCCGCGAATGCTCGGGAACCACAGCATGCCATCGGGTGTTTGGCAGCCGGCCGATGTATTGCCGCCCGCGAACTCCGCGCTGCGCAGGCCGACTGCCAGGTCGTAGATCTTGAATTCCGGGTATTTGCGCGCGCCGTCCGCCAGCGCGTCCAGATCCGCACGCGGCACGGACATCAATCCCTTGTTGGTCGTCAGCCACAATCGATGCGACTTGTCTTCCAAGACTTGAAGAATGGTTTCGCGCAGCGGGCCCCCGAACTGCGCCAGCGAGATCATCTGGCTGCCGCGCCATACGGCCAATCCGTCCGTGGTGCCGAGCCAGATGGTGCCGCGTTCATCTTCGTGGATGGAAAGAATCCAATCGCTGGGCAACCCATCCGCTGCGCCGTAATGCTGGGTTGATTCAGGACCTATGACGAACAAGCCGTGGTTCTCGGTGCCGACCCAGAACCTTCCGCGGAAATCTTCATAAATCAGGCGCACGGCGCCGCGGTTTGAGCCCGGCAGCAAAGACTGTTGCGAGCTGATCATTCCTCGATCGATGAGATCGAGCCCCTGGTTGCTGCCGATCCACATGCGCCCCTGCCGATCCTCGAGTATTGCGCTGACGGTGTTCCCGGCAAGTCCATGGGCTTGATCGAACAGGGTGGTCCCGTGTTGATCGATGCGATACACGCCCGCGCCTTTGGTGCCGGCCCAGAGAGCATGTGCCCGATCCTCGACAACCGCACGGACCCGAATGTTGTCCATACCCTTGGGGGCGGCAATGTGCTGAAACGACCCGTCGGCGTAACTGCTGAGTCCGCCGTCCGATCCCACCCACACGCCACCACCGCTGCGCGGGGTTATGGTCCACGCCGTGTTGCCTTGCAGTCCTTCGGGCTCGCCCGCGGAAACAAATTTGCCGTCTCGGAGTCGCAGCAAACCTTCGCTGCCGCTGCCGACCCAGAGGCTGCCTTCGTCGTCCTCGAACAGCGCTTGCAACTCGCTCGAGGCAAACTGATCGGTGCCGAGCACGCTGAAGCTGCCATTGCGCCAGCGCACCAGGCCGACCCCATGGGTCGCGATCCACAAATTGCCATTGTGATCGTCGGTGATGGCTTGGACGCTGGAACCCAGGCGCCCGGTCCCCGCCGCCAGGCTAATGCGGCCTTCCTCCGAGCGGTAAAGGGATCCATGATCGGTTCCCAGCCAAACGGTACCCTGCTTGTCCTGATGCAGAGCCGTGATTTGCTCGGCGGCAGCGCCGCCGAAGTTCAAGGCCTCGAAGCGGTTCCCATCGAACCGTTGTGAACCTCCCGCCGTGCCCACCCACAAAACGCCTTCACGATCTTCCAGCAGCGCTCGAATCCGGCTGTCCGGCAGCCCGTTGGTAGAGTCGAACGACACGCCGGTTCCACCGCCGATACCGAACAGGCCGATCTCGGTGCCCACCCAAATGCGGCCCCGCTTGCCCGGTGCGATGACGCGAATAGACGCATGCGCCAGGGCGGGCATGACGCTCGAAGCCTCGAAGTGGCCGTGCTCGTAAACCGCCATGCCGGCGCGGGTGCCGATCCATAAGCGGCCCGCGCTATCGACATACAACACAGAGATGTTCTTGTCGGGGATGGCCGGTTCGTTGCCATGATCGAATACGATGAAGCGCACACCGTCGAAGCGCGCAAGACCTTCCTGAGTGCCCACCCACAGATAGCCGTCGGGAGTCCGGGCAATCGCCTGGACGGAACTCTGCGGCAATCCTTGCGGGATTTGCCAATTGTCGAGGACGTACTGGCTGAGCTTCAACGAAGGATCCAAGGCCTGCGCCGTGAGGCTCACCATGAGCAGCAGCATTGCGGCCTGAGCGCGCAGCGCTCGTCGGATCAAGGGCGGGGTTGGGCGCACCGGGTGACTGCTGATCCTGGACATCACTACTCCGAGACAGAGGGGCCACAACTGATCTGGGCCACCCACGATTGGATCACGACTGAGCTCCCGAACCGATTATCGTCTCAAACGGCGCAAACTTGAGCCCAGACGGCGGAAAACGTGACATCTTCACCCTGCCGCACCGTGGCCGGTGGAATTTGACGCCGCAGGGCAGCTGCGTGGAAGTGTTAGGATTCAGGCAGCCGCTCGAGTATATATGAGTAACTGACCTTGTCGCTCAGAAGCCGAAAAGCAACCTTCAGAATGCTGCTTGGGGCAGGTGTGTTTACCGGCGCCCTCATCGTCTGCGCCCTCTCCTACCGCGCGCTCCGTCAGTGCCAGAATGCCACGGCGCTTGCCATCCACGCTCCGACTGGCTGGAACTTCGCTTGAACTCGCTGACCGCCCAAGTCGTCTCGCGCGCCCTCAAGTCCGACTCGAAATCGGAGCCTGCGCAGCGAATTGCGCCGTTCATCCATCACCGGCCGCTGTTGTTCTCCATTGCCTATCGAATGCTCGGGAGTGTTGCCGACGCCGAGGACATGCTGCAAGAGACCTTCATTCGCTGGCAACAGTCGAGCGAGACTGAGATCACATCCCCGCGGGCGTTTCTGGTGACCATTCTCACGCGCTTGTGCCTGACCCACCTGGACTCGGCGCGGACGCGCAGGGAACAATATTGCGGCCAGTGGTTGCCCGAACCGCTCATATCCGAGGCCTATGACCCCATATCGGAGCAGATAGAAAAGCCGGAATCGCTGTCGATGGCCTTTCTCGTCCTGCTGGAGCGCTTGCTGCCCCTGGAGCGGGCCGGATTCCTGTTGCGCGAGGTGTTTGACTACGATTATGCGGAAGTCGCCTCGATCCTCAAGCAGACGGAATCCAACTGCCGCCAACTGCTGCGGCGCGCACGCCAACACCTCGCCGGGCAGCGTCCGCGCTTCGATGCCTCGCGCGAGGAGCGTGAGCGGCTGTTGAGGGAATTCATGCAGGCCACCGCAGGCGGCGATCTGCATCGATTGGAAACCCTGTTGTCCGAGGATGCGATTCTGTACTCGGATGGCGGTGGCAAAGGCCCGGCCTTGCCGGTGCAGATTCTCGGCAGGCAGAAAGTTGCGCGCGCGTTGTTGGGCGCCTCGCGCAAACTCGTGCCTCGTAATCTCGCGACAGAATTGAAATTGGTGAACGGCGAACTGGGAGCCGTGAGCTACTTGGGCGGGCGACCCTACTCCGCATTCACCATGGATTTAGACGCTGGACGGATTCAGCATATTTACATCATCAGCAATCCGGACAAACTCAGCCATATTCGATTCCTGAGCTGAGACCGCAGCCGGTTGAATCGTGCGCCTTCCCATTGCATTCAAACGACTCACTGTCACAAAACCCCGGGCTGCTCAGTCTTAAAGGGTGCCAACGCAGCGGCTGCGTGTCGGTCGCCCGGAGCGGCGTACCGAAGGACGCGTCAGGCGGTTCATCCACGGGTCTGAGGGTTCTAGTGTCGGAACAGTCTGTCTCTGAAAAGCGCCTCCAAGCCGCCGTACCGGCGCAGGAAGCCCTGTCCGCGCCGGGAGCGGATAGGCTCGGCCGGCTGTCCCACCGCGCCTTTTACGCCATCGTGATCGCGATGACCCTCACGGGCGTCACATTGGCCGTTCAGTCCGGAGTCATCGCTCTGGTCATGGGCGCCCACCCCGGCATTCCCGCTGATCTATGGATATTCCCGTTTCGTTGCGCGCACTACGTTATTTCACGCCTACTGATGGGCCTGGTTTTGCTGCATCTCGCCGGCGTCGCCTATCACACGTTTCATCTCCGCGATCACCTGCTCAGGCGAATGAGCTTTGGCAGAAGGCACCACGAACCCGTCAATCCGGCAACTGCTAGACCTCGACCGTGACTGCTGGCGGGTACCCCTCAAGGCTGGTTGAGCGATCAAAGCTTAGGAGCACGGATCAATCGATATGACGAGGAACAACAAAATAGTCGTGATCACCGGAGGAAGCGCTGGAATTGGTTTCGCCACGGCCATGGGATTGGCCAGGCAGGGAGCGACCATCGTCATCATCTGCCGAGACGCCGATCGAGGAAATGTCGCACTGAAAGCGATCTCGGAGGTCGCGGCGGCCTCTCCCAGACTCTTGATCGCAGACCTTTCCTCACAAGCTTCGATTCGTGATCTGGCCGTGTCCCTTCATGAGCAACTACCCAGAATTGACGTACTGATTAACAATGCGGGCGCTGCTTTTGCAAAAAGGGAATTCAGCGTTGATGGCATCGAAAAGACGTTTGCGACCAATCATCTCGCACCGTTCCTGCTGACGAACTCGATCCTGGCCCTGATCCGTCAAGCCTCCGCGGGCCGCATTGTAAACCTGACCACGGGGATTCCGCGGCCGCTCCTCGGGGCCGACTTTATGGAAAATCTTCAGGGCGAAAGATCCTATGGTCAATTTTCTGCCTATGTGTTGTCGAAGCTCGGGAACGTGCTGTTTACCTACGAATTGGCAAGGCGTCTGCACGGCACAAACATTACGGTCAACTGCGTTCATCCCGGCCCTACTGCCACTCAGTTCACGCAGAAAGCGGGCGGGGCTCTTTCTGTGATGGCGCGGATATTACGCCCGATCATGAAGAGCCCCGAGGCTGGCGCGCGTACGCCTATCTATCTTGCTGCGGCACCGGAGGTCGCAGGGATAACAGGCGGCTATTTTGTGAATTGCAAACAAAGAAAAACTGCCGGGTTCACTCATGATCGAGAGTTGGCGGCGAAACACTGGGAGATCAGCGAAAAGCTGACCTCGCTCAATTCAAGCACACCAGCAACGAAGCGATGAAAGGCCGGGCTCCACAGAGCTTCACTATTGCGCGTTCCATTGGGTGGGCGTGATACCCACGCATCGAGCGAAGGCTCGATTGAACGCCACTGAGCTGGCATAGCCCACGCGGGGCGCCACTAACTTCAGCGGCGTGCCCTGTTTGAGCAATGTCTGCGCCACACCGATTCGCCAATCTGTCAGGTAGTCGTGTGGCGTCGCGCCGGTCACCGTTCGAAAATGCGCGGCGAACCGGGCACGCGACATACCCGCTCGTTTCGCCAAGGATTCGAGCGACCAGGGGAGCTGCGGCTGCGCATGCATCGCCAGGATTGCCTTGGATAGCCGCGCATCGGCCAGGCCCGCCAGTGCGCTGCCTTCGACCAGCTTGGCCTGCATAGCATGACGCAGCAGCAAGACCAGAATGTATTCCGTGAGGCGATTGAGCGCGGCCTGACGACCAAGGCGGGTGGCGAATGCCTCACCGAATAGCGCGGCGAGGACCCACTCAATCCCGGAAATGTGTGCGAGCGGGGCGAGAATCAGGTGTGGCAAACCGCGCAGCAGCGGATTGCCGACGCCCGCTCCGAAATCGATCCAAGCGCAGACCAGATCCGCGCCCAACGCCGGATCGACGTGAAATCCATGCCGGTGCGTTTCGGGATAAAACAACACGGACGGTTCGCTGACGTTCAGTCGATGACCGCTCTCCTGATCCACATGAAGAGCCCCGCGGCGCAGTACATGAATGGCACCAAGCCCTGGTTGGCGCGCAAAAGAAGAGGCGTCGCACAGGGCGCCGGCGAAGAAGACGCGGGCCGACAGCGCATACCGCTCCATCAGGGAGGACAGGGCATCCATTGAGACGATCAGTATGTCATAGGAGACGTTTAGTAACCGTGGGTATCGAAAACGCGTGCACAGTGCCTCCGACGGTTCAACACCACCTCATCAACCGACGGAGATTTCTATGCAACGCATCCCCGCTCTGGCCCTCACTGCGGCCGAAGCCGCCCGCAATTTGTGCGGTGCTGCCGAGAACACCAAGACTCAGGCGGCCCTGGATTTTGCCAAAGCCGTTCTGAAAAGCCGTGTTCAGATCACGGACTCGCAGCTCGGCGCGGTACGCGCCGCCGATTACAGCGATGCCGAACTGGTCGAAATGGTCGCTCACGTCGGCATGAACGTATTCACCAATTACTTCAACAATCTCGCGAGAACCGCTGTCGATTTTCCGTTGGTCAGCGTCGCACAAGCGCGCGCCGCCTGACGCCCATCTCGCAATCACCAAACTCACCTCACTACCAGGGACTTCAATCATGAACAAGGCTCGCAAGTTTTCCACGTACGCAGCATTGCTGCTCTGTCTAGACTCACTGACCGCCGGCGCGGGAATTGCGCTCGCAGCCGATGGTCCGAGCGATGCCCAGATTGTGGGGATTGTGTTGGCAGCGGACACGATCGACGTGAACTACGGCAATATCGCACTCAAGAGATCCCACAGCAAAGCAGTGCGCGAGTTCGCGCAGCGCATGGTCACGGATCACTCCGCTGTGCAACAGAGCGTCATCGGGTTGGCGGCCACGCTGGGCGTCACGGCCGAAGACAGTCCCACCAGCGACGGACTGAAGCAAGGTGCTGTGGATATCACGGCGAAGCTCAACTCGCTGCGCGGCAAGGCCTTCGATAGCTTCTACATCGACAACGAAGTGAGCTATCACCAGGCGGTCACCGGCGCGGTCGACAGCGTGTTGATACCGAGTGCGCGCAACGCCGCGCTTAAGTCGGCGCTGCAAGGCGCACAGCCCTTGTTCCTGCGACATTTGGAGCACGCCAAGATGATCCAGGCCGATCGTTCCGCGATGGCTCATTGATCTTGGCGACGAATCGGAGCGGGCAATTGCAGCGCCCTCACACCGGCCTGACCGCACTCTTGCTCACGAGCGGCCAGCTGTTCGGCCCGGTGTATTCTGCGGCGGCAGAGCCCAAGCCGGCGCCGATCGCCGCGCCTCAGATTCATACCATCCTCATCAACGGCCTGCAATTCATGCCCGCCGAGCTGCAGGTTCATGTCGGAGACGCCGTGATCTGGACCAACGCGGACATCGTGCCGCACACCATCCTGGCCTCGAAGTCGTTTGATTCCAAGAACCTGGGTCCCGGCCAGTCGTGGCAGTGGGTGCCCCGCAGGACCGGGCGCTTCAACTACGCCTGCGCGTACCATCCTACAATGCTCGGTACGCTGAGCGTCCAATAGGAGCGTGTCCGGTGAAGCCCTCCACGGCGAATTCACAATCGACTCAGCGATTATTGGCTGCGGTACGCGCCTGCACGCTCTGCGCGGCGAACCTACCGCTCGGACCTCGGCCGGTGCTGCAAATGAATCCTGAGGCGACTCTCTTGATTGCGGGCCAGGCGCCCGGCAGTAAAGTCCACGCCAGCGGGATTCCGTTCCAAGATGCCAGTGGCGATCGGCTTCGCGATTGGTTGGGCGTGGATACCGAAACTTTTTACGATGCACGGCGCGTTGCCATTTTACCGATGGGATTTTGCTACCCAGGGACCGGCAGGTCAGGCGATCTGCCGCCGCGAGCCGAATGCGCGGCGGCGTGGCGGGCAAAGCTCATGGGCCGACTCGTCAACGTGAAACTCGTCCTTATTATCGGACAATACGCTCAGGACTGGCATCTGGCGGGGCGGCAAAGGACAAGCCTCACCGAGACCGTGCGGGCGTGGCGCGACTATTGGCCCACCGCCTTGCCCCTGCCACACCCAAGTCCGCGCAACAATATCTGGTTGAAGCGAAACCCCTGGTTCGAGAAGGAGGTACTGCCGCAGCTGCGGCGGCGAGTGCAAGAAGTGACCTCCATGCCGCGGGATGGTGGGTAGTCCCGTGATTTTCAGATCGCCGGCGGCATGGGCTGGACCGCCGCGCCACCCTTTGCTACGGTTTCAGGATGATTGCCATGGTTTGCGATCTCACATGAAAATCCGAACCGGGGCAGTCCTCTCGGTTCAGGTCGGGCCAATCGCGCCGCTTGGGCCGCACGGCGTGCCGAGCGGCTTCCTGAAGTTGCCCGCCGTGGGTCCCGTCGCGATCGGTCGGCTTGGTTTGCTGGGCGACGCCCAGGCTGATCTTCGCGTTCACGGCGGTCCGGAGAAGGCCGTCTACCTCTACCCATCCGAGCATTACGCTGCCTGGCAGCGCGAGCTGCCGGAGCATGCTGCCGTGCTCCTGCCCGGGGGCTTTGGCGAGAACCTCACGACGCTCGGCTTCGACGAGGACGCAATCTGCATTGGCGATGTTTTACGGACGGGCTCGGCCGTGTTGCAGGTAACGCAACCGCGACAACCTTGCAACAAGCTTGCGCTGCGTTTCGCCGATCGACGCCTGCCGCGCATGATGCTGCGGAGCGGCCGTTCGGGATGGTACACCCGCGTGCTCGAAGAGGGAGCCGTCGAGAGCTCAAGCCCCCTCATCGTCACTGAACGGCTGAACCCCAAGTGGCCGATCAGCCGGCTCGTCCACCTGATCGCGCATCACACATGGACACTTGAGGACCGGCTTGAGCTCTCCGATCTGCCCGGGCTTGCGGAGCATTGGCGCCAAGAGGCAACCGCTGCGCTTCGGACGTCGAATCACTAGGCGGATTTCGCGCCGATTCTCGCAGCCGTTAGTGCCTGGGCCTGCAGTGGGGCTTCAGGCCGGCTCCCTTGTCCGAGAGCATCTGCAAAATCTCGGGATGCCCTTCTGCCCATTCCAGAGCGCCTGAGCAGTGTGGGCCTCCCCCGTGCTCACCCTCCCAGTCTCCAGCCCGAACGTCGGCGCCGTAATCCAACAATGCTTTGACAATTTCGCCATGACCGTCTCTTGCCGCGATCATCAACACCGTCGCTTCTCCATTGACTCGGCTATTCGGATCCGCTCCCTTTGCCAACAAGGCTCGAACCACTTCGGCACGTGGCTCGCCCAGCGCGGGTTGGATTGCCTCGGTGAGAGCCGTGCCGCCCCGGAGTGTCCTCGAATTCGGATCGGCCCCTTTGGATAAAAGAGCCCTGACAATTTCCACGCTTTCCGGACCGCCTTTGCCGCTCGCCGCGAACATCAGTGCTGTGAATCCATTTTTGTCTCGAGCATTGACGTCGGCACCCGCTCGCAATAGTGCTTGGACGATTTCCATCTTCGCGGAGCCATAGTAGAAGGAATACATCAAGGCCGTGGTGCCGGTCTGATCGGATGAATTCACTTTGGCTCCTTGAGCCAGAGCCGTTTGGACGGCATCCGCGTTGCTGGCTCGGACCGCGAGCAGCAGGCCCGAATCCGCGCTGCCGGCCGCCAGAGCCAATGTGGGCAAGATCCAACACACGACCTCACTCAATGCGTAGCCCAGTCTCATTGGCGCCTCCGGAATGGTTGTGCGGTCCGCTTCGCGCTCGATGAGTCTATTCTATAAGTCCGGGTATGCGTCATGGCGGCCAAGTCAGGCCATCGTCGAGGGCAGCTGTGCCTCGATCGACGAAGCGACCGCTCTGTGGAGATCGGCCTTCAGTCCAGTGCGAATTGGGCTCCGGCCAACGTGGGTTCGATCTTCCACTCCAGTGCTGTGCCAGCCCACTCGGGATGCTCGACGGAGCATTTCGGTGGAAGCCAAACTCTTGCCTTGAACTTGACACGCAATTGCACGCTTGCCTATGCTGCGCCCCGCCATACGAGCTTTTCACCATCGAGCCCGGAGATACGGACTATCTCGAGGGCGCAACGCCATGACGAAGGGATGATACGCCGTGTCAACCACACGAGGCGCCATGCTGGTCGCGGAATGGAGCAATCGCCTGCGGGCCGATCCGCTTGCATCGAAGGCGATCACCGACCTGCACGGGCGTGGCAAGGCCATCTGGACCCGGGCCTTCGATCTACTGCAAAGGGAATGCCCCGAATACCGCAATTCAGTGGACAACGAGTTCAGTCGGGAGTCCAAGCGCCATTGCGCCGAACTGTTGCGGTTCATTTTATCGATAGCGGCCGGTCAATTGCACGACCTCGGGGCCGACCCGTTTCGATTCGTGCGCACACACGCCGAGTGGCGCGCGGCGCACAACGTGCCGTTGGCCGCCTCTTTGCATGCCTACCGTCTGGCACATAAGATCTATTGGGGTATGACGCGCAGCGCGGTGTTGAAGCACGCCAAGCAGGCGGAGGTCATCGTCGGCCTCTCGACGCTATCCGACTTTTGGCTGGAGCTGTTCGACACGGTTGGCGCCTCGCTGACCGAAGCTCACGCCGTGGAGCAGAAGTTGGTCACCGCTCACGGCGCGCGCGCTCACGCGGGTCTGGTCGAGGACCTGATCGGCGGGGTCATCCCCAGGAACGCGGAGGCTCAGCGGATCTGCGCACTGTGCGGCGTCCGCCCCGGCGAGTGCATGGCGGTAGTCGTCGCTCGCCTGGTCGCGGCGGACGAGGCGCAAGTTGATTTCGAGGTCAAGCTGCGCTCGCTCGCGCAATTGATCGAGCGCTCGCTGCCCCCATCCGGATTCGGCAAGCTGATCGACATCCGTAACAGCGAGATCACGGGCGTGATCAGCAGCGATTCAGATACCGCCCGGCGCGCGCTGCGTGCGCTACAGGGGCTTGCCTCGAAGAAGCACGCGGGTAACGGCATCGCGGCCACCCTGGGCGTCAGCCTCGATGTCACGGAGGTCAGCCGTCTGCCACAAGCGCTGGAAGAAGCACAACTGGCCATCAGCTTCGCCAGCTCGGCGCAGCCGGTCATGATGTTTGGAAACATCGAGCTGATGGAGTTCCTGATCCGCCACGCAGATCATTCGGCGTTCCGGCTGATTCCCGGATGGGCGCGTCACTTCAGCGACCCGACCGACGCCAGAAGCCGCGATCTGCTGCAAACGGTCCGCGCGTTTGCGGACGCCAGTTTCAACGTCAAGCAGACCGCGCGACAACTTGGCTTGCACGCCAATACCGTGTACTTCCGCTTGAACCGCGTGATCGAAATCACCGGCATCGACCCGCGCACCTACAGCGGACTCTCGCTGTTGCTCACGGCGCTGCGGATGCTTGAATGCAACGGCCGCATTTCGCCGTAATCACGTGTAGACGCGGTGTATGGAAATCGTTACGGGGCAGGTCCCTTCGCGCCTTGATCCAGTTTCCGGCGCATGTCTTTGAAAAGCTCCGTCTCCGGCTTGGGCGGATCCTTGCAGACCTGACTGGTCTGCGGCAGACCGAACGTGCTGATGCCATGCGTCGTAAAGTAGCACTTATCGTTTACCCAGGCGATCAGCTCACCTCCCTCAGCGCGCTCGCCGTCACCGAACCGGTGGTAGTCACGAACCAGCGGAACATTATTTCTCGACCGCTCGAGCTGCGATTCTGAGGGCCCGGCAAGATTTCTCCACCGTCTCTCATTCTCCTCTTTGACCGCTTGTCGCCGCGCCGCCGCGTCGGCTGCATTTCTCACGTCCATCGGCAGAGTGATGGCGTCACTGGGCTCGGGTTCCACCGCGCCAGGAGGCCGATCGACATCTCGCGAGGTTTGTGGTCTTTTGACGCTGCGTTCAGCGTTGGGCGCCGACGACGTGAGCGGCAGCCGAGGTGGATCTTCTCGAGAGAGCCATAGCAGCGAGAGTGGGGTGTCGGCAGCGTTTGAACGCCCAATTCGAATAAAGCTGGTGGCGAAGAAGAGCAGTCCAGCGAGAACATGTAGGCCGGCCACCGCAACAAACACAGCGACTCGCCATCTCTCCAATTGACCGGGTCGCCTCAAACGCATCCCTTGTTTTCGGGGTCCACGATGTGCTTGGACTGAGGCTTTAGCTTCTGGTTCCGCTTAGATTTCCGTCCACGCTTTCAGCAGCCCGTGATAGTGCGCGGTCAGGCGCACCAGCGATTCCGGATCCGCGCCTGTTTGCGCCAACCGTTGAATGGTGGCGTCGAGTTCGAACAGCTGCGCGCGGCGCGCATCGTCGCGAATCAGGCTTTGAATCCAAAACACGCCGGCGAGCCGCTCGCCGCGCGTGATGGCGTTCACGCGATGTCGCGACGTCGAGGAGTACACGAGCATATCCCCCGCCGCAAATTTGGCGCTGCGGCAGCCGAAATCGCTTTCGATCACCAATTCGCCGCCGTCATAGCTGTGTGGTTCGGCGAGGAACAGGGTCGCCGAGAGATCCGTGCGCATCTTATGGGGTCCCCCGGGGATCATGCGCACCGACCCATCGACATGCGAGCCGAAGTACATTCCCTCGCCGTAGCGATTGAACATCGGCGGATAGACTTTGTTGGGCAGCACCGCACTGATGAACGGCGCGTTGCGCTCGAGCTGCGCCAGGATGAAATTGCCCAGCTCGCGCGCCATGCTGCTGCCTTCCTCGAGCTGTTGATTGTGCTTCACCGGCGCACCTTGGTGGCCCGCCGTGGCGCGGCCATCCACCCACGGCGCGCCTTCGCTATTGAGCGAGGCGCGAACCGTGGCCAGCTGTTCCTCTCCCAACAATTTCTCGATGCGCAAGAACATCCGGTCCAACGCCTAGCCCGCCGGTGCGGTGATCGCGGCGTTGGCCGCAACGCGGCCGGCCGCAGCGCGCTCAAACCAGCGGGCGGCCTCCTCGAAGCGCCCCGCCTTCTGCAACAAGCTGGCCCAGTTGTATTGGCCGCGAAAATAGCCGGCCTCCGCCGAGCGCCGGTACCAATCGGCCGCGGCATCCACATTGCGAGGCGTGCCCCAGCCTTCCTCGCAGCAGCGGCCCGCCAAGTTCATCGCGCGCTCATGCTGCTGCCCTGCAGCCATCAAATAATACCGATAGGCGAGCGTGCGATCGTGCCGCACCCCGCGGCCGTCCAGATACATGTGCCCCATGTTGTACTGCGCCCAGGCGTTGCCCAGAGCCGCAGCCTGCAGGTAATGTTCCACTGCCCCCGTCGTGTCCTGTGCCGTGCCCCACCCGTTGTCCAGGCAGCGCCCGACCATGTTGATCGCGTCGGCATCGTGAGCGAGCGCTGCGCGCCGAAACCATTTCAGTGCCTGCGCAGGGTCCTTCGTCACGCCGGTCCCCTCGAGCAGCATCCGCCCGAAGCACACCTGCGCCTGCGCCAGCCCTTCAAGGGCGGCAACGAATACCCAATCCGCGGCACGGCGCGCATTTTGGGCGAACAACGCCTGGAGCCGCGGCATGCTCATTTGACTCAACAGCAACCTGATCGATACGGCGCTCACGGATGCATTGTCTAAAAACGGTAGCTCGCGCTGCCGATGAGGGTGCGGCCTGCCGCCGGCAGCGCGTGATTCTCGGCGACATTCACATAGTAAATGCCGGTGAAATACAGCTTATTGGTCACGTTGTTCAGGTTCAGCTGCAGCTTGAAGTGCCGGTTGATGGCGAATGAGGTCATGGCATCGAACACGGCGAATGCCGGCACACCGGCGCTATTCTCCGCGTCGGCATGGCGCCCGCCGATGGCGGTGAAGCCGCCTCCGAAGACCCAAGCCGGCGTGGGTTGCACGCTGGTCCAGACATTGAGGGCACCGTGCGGCGCATTCGGCACGTATTTGCCCCGCGCCAGAGGATCGCTCGTCTTGGTGATCTTATCGTTCAAGTGCGTGTAGTTCGCGGTCAGCTCCCAGATATCCGTGACATAGCCATTGAACCCCAGCTCGATACCCTTCACATGCTGATCGAACGGCAGCTGCTGCACGGTCGGATCATTGGGATCGGAAAGGCGCGCATCATAGACCCGCGTGTCGAACGCCGCGCCCGTCAGCTGCGCCGCGCCGTTGAACAGCTTGAGCTTGCCGCCGAGCTCCAGTGTGTCGTTCTTCTGCGGCGAGAGACTCTCATTCGACGGCGCGACGATGAGGTATTCGAACACCGGGTTTTGCGAGGTTCCGAAGGACAAGTAGTAGCTCTGTGCCGCGTCCGGCTTGTAGATCAGCGCCGCGCGCGGGCTCACGAACGTATCGGTGCGTTCGAACGCCGTGCCCGAGCGCACTTCGCTGAAACTCGATTTAAAGCGGTCCCAGCGAATCCCAAGATCCACGTCCCAGAGAGGTCCCAACGCGATGCTGTCCAGCGCATACACGCTCACATCGGTGCCTTGACCCTTCGGATTGTAAATTGGGGTGATCGGCGTGGGCGGCACGAAGAACGGCGCCGGATTGAGCAGCGGCGTCGCCGGAATCTCGTTCAGGCCGTTTTGGAAACGATTCACATGGGACTGCTCCTTGCTGAGCTCCACGCCGCCGGTAAGCGTATTTGCGCAACCGCCCGCATCGAGCTTCGCGGTCGCATCCGTGCGATTGACAAGCAAGCTCGTCGTGCCGGCGCTGCTCGGCTGGTCGCGGAAAACAGCGATATCCGCATACGGCGTGCGCGGCGGCGGTGGACCGAGGAAACCGTTGCCCAGGAACGGACCCGTGACCAGGTATTCGAAGCCGTAGTTCGCGTAGCGCAGGCTGTCGCTCAAGGCGAGCCGGTCGGAAATATCCCGCTCGAAGCGCAGCGTGCCGATATTGGTGTTGGTACGCGTGCGATCGTAATTGGCGAGCGAGTAATAGTTGCTGCGCTCCACATGCGCGGGAACGCCGTCGATGAACGGGATGCCGTAATCAGGAAGATTGTTCTCTACTTCCTTGAAGTAGCTGAACGAAAAGCGCGTCGCCGTGTCCATACCCAAGCTCAACGTGGGCGCGACACCATAGCGGTGGTAGTGCACTTGATCGCGCTCCACCACGCTATTGCTCTGACCCATGAGCGTGACGCGCGCCGCCGCGGTGGCGCTCAGCGGCAAACTGAAATCGCCGGTGCCGCGCCAATAGCGCCCCTCGCCGCCCGACAGCGTGACCGCCGCATGCGGCGTCAGCGTGGGCTGCTTGCTGATGGTGTTGATCACGCCGGCAGTCGAGCCGCGCCCGAACAGCGCCGCGGCGGGTCCCAACAGCACCGCGATCGAGTCGGCGTTGAAAGTGTCGCGCTGATACTGGCCGATGTCGCGTACGCCGTCCAAGAAAAAACTGTCAGGGATCGACAGGCCGCGCAGGTTCACCGAGTCACCGTGCGCGCCACCCTCGCCGGCATTGAGCGTGACGCCCGGAACGTTGCGTAGGGCCTCTTGCACGAGCGAGAGCTTTTGTTCCGCCAGTTCCTTCTGATCGACCGTATCGGTGCTCTGTGAAATGTCCGCTGCGGCGCGGATCGCCGTGCCGGTGACCTCGATGCTCTGCAGTTTGTCTTCGGCAGCCGGCGCCGCGGCATCGGCCTGAGCGTTCGCGGAAATCAGCGCCCCGACGGCGAGGCCGGCGGCCCCGAAAGCGCCCTCGGAAAGTATGCGGCTTGAAGGCATTCGACGATCCGCTGGTGCAGCCATAGCCCAATGCTAACACGAATGATTATTATTTACAGTACGGTTCAGTCGCCGATCGTGCCTCAGTTTAGTTATGTTAAATAGAAAGCTGATTTTAGGATGGCTGTTTTTTCGCCATTTTCGGCTCATGGCATGGGCAAATTCAAACTGAGACACCACCCAGTTTCCCGAGCGTATTCAGCTCACCACCGACGCTTTTTCGTCCTATCGGTAACTTTGGGCGCATTCATAAGACCCTTCGCATCACTCCCGCGATGGCATCGAAACTATCCGACCATGTTTGGTCTATAGAAGAAATCGTGGCGCTGGCGATGTAGGTTTAGTCCCACCGGTGGAGTGAGGCGTCCCCTCATAGACGCTTAACAAAACAGGGTCATCGTGGAAACGAGTGGGTGAAAGTTGATCATTTTTCGCTCAAATCTGAGGCAGCATCGAGGTCAGTACCTTCAATCGGAGGTATTCCTCATCCCGCAAGCCATAGGCACGGCGCTGCATG
>Ga0210403_10001275_pt1 | contig 24139 bp, 27 predicted proteins | sample IncBWC19MmetaG_FD_150863 | JGI IMG/M metagenome (GOLD analysis project Ga0210403, IMG submission 150863) | Forest soil microbial communities from Barre Woods Harvard Forest LTER site, Petersham, Massachusetts, United States - Inc-BW-C-19-M | ecosystem: Environmental > Terrestrial > Soil >... | reverse complement strand
AGGCCGCCGCCGGTTCGCGCCCGATCCGCCCACGTTCGTTGTAGTACCAGTCGCGCGCCAGCATGGTTCACATCCCTTCGGGCCCGCGCCCGATCGCGGCGACGCCGGTGCGGGACACCTCGACCAGTCCAAGCGGGCGCATCAGGTCGATAAACTGATTGATTTTTGCGGTATTGCCTGTGATCTCGAACACAAAACTTTCCGTCGTCGCATCGATCACCCGCGCCCGGAACGCGTCCGCCAGACGCAAGGCCTCGACCCGGTTGTCGCCGGTGCCGCGCACCTTCACCATCGCGAGCTCGCGCTCGATCGAGCGGCCCGCGAGCGTCATGTCGACCACGCGATAGACCGGCACCATGCGGTCGAGCTGGTGCTTGATCTGCTCGATCACCATCGGCGTTCCCGTGGTGACGATGGTGATGCGCGAGAGATGCTTCTGGCTCTCGGTCTCCGAGACCGTGAGGCTTTCGATGTTGTAGCCGCGGCCCGAAAACAGCCCGATCACGCGCGCGAGCACGCCGGGCTCGTTCTGCACGAGCACCGAGAACGTGTGCGTCTCGTTCGGGACGTGGCGATCTTCGAGGAAATAGGCGGATGCGGGCTGGTTCATCTCAAGTCCCCTTCGTTTCCTGTCACGCCATCACCCGTTGATCTGCGGCAACGGCATCCGGCCCGACCCAGCGGCGAAATCGGTCAAAATCGATATTGCCGCCGCTCAAAACGAGGCCGACGACCTTGCCTCCAAGTTTCTTCTTCTCCTGCAGAGCAGCCGCCAGCGCAGCCGCGCCGGCGCCTTCCGCAAGATTGTGGGTATCGGTCCAATAGGCCCGCATCGCCGAGGCGATTTCGTCGTCGCTCACCTGCGCGACGCGGGAGGCGCCCTTGCAGATGATCGCGACCGCGTCGGCATCGGGAATGCGTGTCGCCACACCGTCGGCGCGCGTGTTGCTGGTTTTGGTCGTCACCACCTTGCCTGCCGCAAACGACAGCGCATAGGACGGCGCTTCGGTCGACTGCACGCCGACGATTTCCGTCTTCAGGCCAAGCAGATCGCGCGCCAGGATACAGCCGCAAATGCCGGAGCCCTGCCCGATCGGAACATAGAGAACGTCGAGATCCCGCGCCTTCCGCAGTAATTCGAGCGCATAGGTCGCGACACCCAGGACGAGATCGGGATGGAATGCCGGCACGATTTCCAGCCCGTTCGTCTCGGCGCGGCGATAGGCCTCCTCGCGTGCCGCCTGAAAATCCTCGCCATGCTCGACAAGCTCGGCGCCAAATCCGCGTATCGCGCGATTTTGCTCGACCGAATTGCCATGCGGAACATAGATCGTCGCCGGCACGCCGTGACGGCTCGCCGCGAACGCGAGACTCTGGCCGTGGTTGCCGCGCGTGGCGGAAATGATCCCCGGCACATGCGGCCGCTCGCGCTTCAGGCGTTCGAGATAGACCAGCCCGCCGCGCACCTTGAAGGCGCCGGTCGGCGTATGGTTCTCGTGCTTGACGACGACATGCGCACCGAGCCGCTGGGCGAGCAGCGGCCAGGCATGTGCCGGTGTCGGCGGCACGGCCTGGCCGACCATCTCATGCGTGCGTTCCAGCTCCTTGAGATCAAACATCGGTTTGCCTCCAGGATGAGCTTATCCACGCATGCGATAGGCTCCCTCCCGGCGCTACGCGCCGACCTCTCCCCGCGCGCGGGGAGAGGTGAAAAGAGAGGGCGTGCGAAGCGCGCGTCATGATCACACCAGCGCCTTGCCGCCGGCAAACGCCGTCGCGGTTGCTTCATCGTTGGCCTCTTCCGGCAACAGCATCTCGTTGTGCGCCTTGCCGGAGGGGATCATCGGGAAGCAGTTTTCCAGCGCCGCCACGCGGCAATCGAACAGCACCGGCTTCTTCACCGAGATCATCTCCTTGATCGCGCCGTCGAGATCGGACGGCTTGATCGCCTGGATGCCGACGCAGCCATAGGCGTCCGCGAGCTTGACGAAGTCCGGCAGCGCCTCGGAATAGGAGTGCGACAGCCGATTGCCGTGCAGCAGTTGCTGCCACTGCCGCACCATGCCCATGTACTGGTTGTTCAGGATGAAGATCTTGATCGGCAGCTCATGCTGAACCGCCGTCGACATCTCCTGCATGGTCATCTGCACCGAGGCATCGCCCGCGATGTCGATCACGAGGCTGTCAGGATGGGCGACTTGAACACCCAACGCCGCCGGCAGGCCATAGCCCATGGTGCCGAGCCCGCCCGAGGTCATCCAGCGGTGCGGCTCCTCAAATCCAAAGAACTGCGCGGCCCACATCTGGTGCTGGCCGACCTCGGTCGTGATGTAGGTGTCGCGCCCGCGCGTCGCCTCGAACAGCTTCTGGATCGCGTATTGCGGCAGGATGATATCGCTGTTCTTCCTGTAGGACAGCGAATTTCGCGCGCGCCATTGCGCGATCTGGTGCCACCACACCTTGATATCGGGTTTCTTCGCCTCTGCCTTGAACACCTGCAGGAGGTCGCCGAGGATATTGCCGGCATCGCCAATGATCGGCACGTCGACGCGGATGTTCTTGTTGATCGAGGAAGGATCGATGTCGATGTGGATCTTCTTCGAGCCCGGCGAGAACGCATCCGTGCGGCCGGTGATGCGATCGTCGAAGCGCGCGCCGACGCACAGCATGACGTCGCAATCATGCATGCTCATGTTGGCTTCGTAGGTGCCGTGCATGCCGAGCATGCCGAGCCAGTTCTTGCCGGAGGCCGGATAGGCGCCGAGCCCCATCAACGTGGAGGTGATCGGGAAGCCCGTGAACTCGACCAACTCGCGCAGGAGCTTTGAGGCCTCGCGCCCGGAATTGATCACGCCGCCGCCGGTGTAGATCACCGGCCGCTTCGCGGAAGCGAGCAGCGCGACCGCCCTGCGGATCTGCCCCGCATCGCCCTTCACCCGGGGTGCGTAGGAAATATGCACGTCAGATTTGCGCGGCGGATGATAGGTGCCGGTGGCGAATTGCACGTCCTTCGGGACATCGACCACGACCGGCCCGGGCCGGCCAGTGGTTGCGACGTAGAAAGCCTCGTGCAGCACTTTGGCGAGATCGTTGATGTCGCGCACCAGCCAATTGTGCTTGGTGCAGGGCCGCGTGATGCCGACCGTGTCGCATTCCTGGAACGCGTCGTTGCCGATCAGGTGAGTAGGAACTTGTCCGGTGATGCAGACCAGCGGGATCGAATCCATCAGCGCATCCGTCAGCGGCGTCACCATGTTGGTGGCGCCGGGCCCCGAGGTCACCAGCACGACGCCCGGCTTGCCGGTCGAGCGTGCATAGCCTTCGGCCGCGTGGCCGGCGCCCTGCTCGTGCCGCACCAGGATGTGCTGGACCTCGCTCTGCTGGAAAATCTCGTCATAGATCGGAAGCACCGCGCCGCCGGGATAGCCGAAAAGGTGTTTCACGCCGTGATCGATGAGCGCGCGGACGATCATCGCGGCGCCGGTCATCTGGTTCGGATCGTGGCTCTTCTCACTCATGGTCTTTCGTCCTGGTCGTGCTGTTGTCAGCGGCTTGTTTTTGCTTCGGGAAATAAAAAAGGGCCCCAAGAGGCCCCATGCGCACCGTCCGTATCTGGATGGCAGTCAGCCACCCCCGGCGGTGCGCCTGGGTACGACGGCGATAAGGAGTTTGGTAATAATATTACGCATCAAGGGTGCCTAACTTCCCAAAGGTTGCGTGAACATAGCGACCAAACCGGTAAAGTCAAGGCAGGGCGCTGTCCGAACGCGATTTTTGGAGTTTAGCGGGCTTCCCAGCATTCGGCGAGTGGGAATTTGCTGCATTTGCGCAAAAAGCGCGTGAGGTCGGTCGCCGGTCCTCAGGCTACTTCCAGGGTTGGGATCGCTTTAATCTTGTCGCCGAGTTCCCGCTCGGCACGGTGCAGATCATAGCGCTTCTGAAGGTTGAGCCACAGGTCGGGACCATTCCCGCACAATTTCCCAAGCCGCAACGCCATGCCGGGTGTCACCGGTTGCTTCTCATCGAGAATGTCATAGAGCGTCTGCCGCGATACGCCGAGCAGCTTGGCGATCTCCGTCTTGGACCGATTCAGCGCCGGCAGGATCTCCTCGCGCAGGAGTTCACCGGGGTGCATAGGTGGCAGGCCGCGCTTCGGGAGCTTCTTGGTCATCGAACCCTTCCTCAGTGATGGCGTGCGTAGATCCTATGGGTGACAGGTGGTCGGGGGTAAGTTGAGTTTGCGACCACCAACTCACCCCGAGGATCTACAGATATCTCACAATACTCGTTTACTTAGCCACCCCCTCGCCGCCTCCGGCTGCACCCACTCGAACTCCGGCAATTGATGTCTGAACCAGGTGAACTGTCGCTTGGCGTAATGGCGGGTGTCGGCGCGGCCGACGGTGGCGGACTCTTCCAGCGTGAGGTCGCCGTGCAAATGCCGGATCAGGGCCGGCACGCTGTGAGCCTTCATCGCCGGCAGCAGGGGATCGAGGTTTCGCGCGGCCAATGCTGCGACCTCTTCCAGCGCGCCCGCCTTCAGCATCGCATCGAAGCGCGCGTCGATGCGCGCATAGAGCGCGTCGCGCTCGGGTGCGAGAAACAACGCGGAAAATTCACCCGCCGGCAGGATCGGCGGCAGGCCCTCGCGATGCCAGTCCGTCAGTGCGCGGCCGGTGGCTTCCACCACCTCGAGCGCGCGGGCGATACGGGTGCGGTCGCGCTGGTTCAAGCGCTCAGCGGAAGCAGGATCGCGGCGCGCGAGTTCGGCATGCAGCGCCTCGACGCCGTCGCGCTCGAGCCGCGCCCGCACGTTCTCGCGAATTTCGGGCGGGATCAGCGGCACCGCGGAGAGGCCGCGCGTCAGCGCCTTGAAATAGAGACCAGTGCCGCCGACAAAAATCGGCAGCCGGTTTTGTGTGCGGGCCTCCGCCAGCACCTTCGCGGCATCGGCGAGCCAGGCCCCTGCGGAAAAATTGATGGCTGCGTCGACATGGCCATAGAGCCGGTGCGGCAGGCGCGCCTCTTCTTCCATAGAAGGCCGCGCCGTGAGCACGCGCAGGTCGCGGTAGACCTGCATGGAATCGGTATTGATGACCACGCCGCCGGCGTTTTGTGCGAGCTCGAGCGCCAGCGCCGACTTGCCGCTGGCGGTCGGCCCTGCGATAAGCACGGCCTTGGTCCTGGTCGCCTGAGAAGTCACCCGATGTCTCTCGTCGCTACCCTCATCTGCAACCCGAACAACCCCGCGCTCGATTCCACCATTCTCGACGGCGCGCGCGCGGTGCTGCCCCAGGCCGGCCCTGCGCACTGGCTCTGGGACGAGGTTGCGGCCGACATCCCCTTTGACACCCCGACCAAAGACAAGGACGACATCCGCGCCATCGCCGATCGCCTGCGCGCGGCGCGCGGCGACCTGCCGATCGATATTGTGGTGCAGCCGATCGCCACGCGGCGCAAGAAGCTTTTTCTAGCCGATATGGATTCCACCATGATCGGCCAGGAATGCATCGACGAGCTGGCGGATTTTGTCGGGCTGAAGGACCATGTCGCCAAAATCACCGAGCGCGCCATGCGCGGCGAGATCGAGTTCGAACCGGCGCTGCGCGAGCGGGTTGCGCTGCTCAAGGACATGCCCGTCAGCGTGGTCGATGAGGTGCTGGCCAAGCGCATCACGCCCAACCCCGGCGGCCGCGAACTGGTCATGACCATGCGTGCGCACGGCGCCTATACCTGCCTTATCTCGGGCGGCTTCACGCTGTTCACCAAGGCGGTCGCGGCAAGGATCGGTTTTCAGGAGAACCGCGCCAACGAGCTGATCGTGCGCGACGGCAAGTTCACCGGCGAAGTGAAGGAGCCGATTCTGGGCCGTGCCACCAAGCTCGCGACATTGATCGAGCTGACTGAATCCTTTGACCTCGACGACGTCGACACCATGGTGGCCGGCGACGGCGCCAACGACCTCGGCATGATCGAGAATGCGGGGCTTGGCGTCGCCTACCACGCCAAGCCCGCGGTCGCCGCTGCGGCCGCGGCGCGGATCGACCACGGCGATCTCACCGCGCTGCTCTATGCGCAGGGGTATCGGCGCGAGGAATTCGTCGACGGCTGATGTTTCACCGGTCGTCATGCCCGGGCTTGACCCGGGCATCCATCAACTTGAAAAGAATCTTGCGAAGAAGATGGATCGCCGGGTCAAGCCCGGCGATGACGATCTAGCTTTGCTACTGCACGCTCAGCGCGACAAAGCGCAATTCGCCGTCGCCGTTCGAGACCAGCAGCAACGCCGACTTCTTGCCGTCCTTCTTCAGCTGGTCGATGCGCTTCTTGATGTCGGCGGCGCTGCCGACGGCTTCCTGCGCCACCTCGACGATGACGTCGCCGGCGGCGAGCCGCTTGTCGGCGGCGTCAGAGGTGCCGTCAACGCCGGTGATCAGCACGCCCTTGACCGAGTCCTTGATCTTGTACTTGGTGCGCAGATCCTTGCTGAGCGTGGCGAGATCGAGCCCGAGCGCCTTCTGCGTCACCGGCTTGTCCGCGGGCTCATCCTTCTTCACCGAGGCCTGCTGGGCCTTGTCGGTGTCCTCGAGCCGGCCGAGCGTGACCTTGTGGGTCTCCTCCTGGCCCTTGCGGATCAGCATGACGTCGACTTCCTTGCCGACGGCGGTGTCGGCCACCACGCGCGAAAGGTCCTTCGGCTCCTTGATCTCCTTGCCGTCGAAAGTGATGATGACGTCGCCGGGCTCGATGCCGGCGGGTCTTGCCGGCCCCTTGTCATCGACACCGGCGACCAGCGCGCCGCGCGGCGGCTTGATGTTGAGGCTCTCGGCGATCTCGTCGGTCACCTGCTGGATGCGCACGCCGAGCCAGCCGCGGCGGAGCTCGCCGAACTGCTGCAACTGCGACACCACGCTCGCTACCGTCTTGGACGGGACCGCAAAGCCGATGCCGATCGAGCCGCCGGAGGGCGAGATGATCAGCGTGTTGACGCCGATCACTTCGCCATCGAGGTTGAACAGCGGGCCGCCGGAGTTGCCGCGATTGATCGCGGCGTCGGTCTGGATGTAGCTGTCATAGGGGCCGGAGGAGATGTCGCGGTTCTTGGCAGAGACGATGCCGGCCGTCACCGTGCCGCCGAGGCTGAACGGATTGCCAATCGCGACCACCCAGTCGCCCAGCCTGAGCTTGTCTGAATCGCCGAACTTCACCGCGGTCAACGGCTTCGGCGGCTTGAACTTCAAGACGGCGAGATCGGTTTTCTTGTCGAGGCCGACGATGTCGGCCTTGATCTTGGTGCCGTCATTCATGATGACGTTGATCTCGTCGGCGTCGGCGATCACGTGGTTGTTGGTGACGACGATTCCGGACGTATCGATGATGAAGCCCGAGCCCAGCGAGTTGGTCTTGTGCGGCTGCAGGTCGCCGCCGCCGCCCTTGCCGCCCCTGCGGTTCTTGAAGAAGTCGTCGAAAAATTCCTCGAACGGCGAGCCCGGCGGCAATTGCGGAATCGTGCCTCGGCCGTCGCCAGCCTTGGCCTCGACCGTCTGCGAGGTCGAGATGTTGACCACCGCATCGATCACCTTTTCGGCGACATCGGCAATGCCTTCCGGCCCGCGCGCAAAGGCTGGCGCGGAGATGAGCAAGCCGGCTGCGCCAAGGCAGATCGCGGCCAGCACGGGACGCAGGCGCTGACTCAAGGCTGTGGTCGCAGCGGTCATATCGACTTCTCTCCAAAAGGATTTGGGTTTGGTGCTCACCCTGCGCCCGAAAGGGGCGGCGGCGCAAGCGTTCTCGCGTTCGGATGGCATCGCCATCAATGCTACCTAATACGGCAAAAAGCCGACGTTAACCTCTCACGATCTCGTTGTTTTCACGCCCGAAATCTTAAGCGGTCTCCCGGTCGCATTTTTGGTCGCGCCCCGGAAAGATACGGTCAAATCGGGCGGCGAATCACCCAGATCAGGATCAGCCCGATCACCGCCGAGCCGATGCCGACCACGCGCAGGATATTGTCCGGCGTCGCCAGCGCGCTTTTCATCGCCCGGCGCATCCAGGCCGGGCTTGCCGCGAACAGCAGCCCTTCAATCACGAACAAAATGCCCACACCGATGAGGAAGTCGGCAAACGCAATGGACCTCATCGGACTGGAACCTCCCCTGTGATTTTTCTTAAGGCACGCGGGAACGAGGCAATCGCGCCGCCTCACTCCTGTCAACTCAATAAGCCTGCGCCCCCGGCGCCTTACGGCTTGGGCGTCGCAGGCATGGCCGGCGCCGCCGCGCTCGCGCCTGCCGCCGGCTCCGAAGTCGGCGTGGCCAGCTTGCCCGACGGATTGCCGAAATACCGGAAGAAATCGGAATCCGGCCGCAGCAGGAAGCGGGTATCTGCGCTCTTGAGGCCGTTCTCATAGGCCGACATCGAGCGATAGAAGGCGAAGAAATCGGGATCCTTGCCATAGGCTTCGGCAAACAGCCGGTTGCGCTCGGCATCGCCCTCGCCGCGGGTCTGCTCGGACTTGGAGTTGGCTTCCGCCACGATCACGGTCGCTTCTCGATCGGCGGTGGAGCGGATCTCCTGCGCCTTCTGCGCGCCCTGGGCGCGGAACTCGGCGGCCTCGCGCTGCCGTTCGGTCTGCATGCGCTGATAGACCGCCTGGCTGTTCTGTTCCGGCAGGTCGGCACGGCGGATACGCACGTCGACCACCTGAATACCGTAACCGTCGGCCTCATGATCGAGCTGGTTGCGGATGCGCCCCATCAAGGCTTCGCGCTCGTCGCGCACCACCTGGATGAAGGTGACCTCGCCGAGCACGCGGCGCAGCGACGCATTGAGCAGCGTGGTCAATTGCAGGTTGGCGGCCTGGATCGAACCGACGCTCTGGTAAAACCTCAGCGCATCCTTGATGCGGTAGCGCGCGAAGGCGTCCACCACCAGCCGCTTCTGGTCGGAGGCGATCACTTCCTGCGACGGATTTTCCAGATCGAGGATGCGCTTGTCGACCGGGATCACCGTGTCGATGAAGGGGGCCTTGAAATGCAGCCCGGGATCGGTCGCAATGTCGACCGGTTTGCCGAAGCGCACGACCAGCGCCTGTTCGGTCTGCTGCACCGTGAACAGCGAGCTGTAGACTACGATCGCCGCGAGAAACAGCAGGATCAGCGTGACAATGCCGGTGACGGGCGACCTCATCGCGTGGCTCCGCTCGGTTGTTGCTGCTGGCCCGTCGTCGCCTGACGCCGCGGCGTCAATTCGTTCAGGGGAAGATAGGGCACCACGCCCTGGCTCGCGCCGGCGCCGCCGTCGTAGATCAGCTTCTCGGAGCTTCCGAGGATACGTTCCATCGTCTCCAGATAAATGCGCTCCCGCGTCACGTCTTTCGCCTTGGCATATTCATCATAGACTTTCAGGAAGCGTGCGCTCTGGCCCCTGGCTTCCGCGATCGCCTGCTGCTTGTAGCCTTCGGCGACCTGGAGGATCTGTGCGGCACGGCCCTTGGCCTCGGGCACGACGCGGTTGGCGTAGGTCTGCGCCTCGTTCTGCAGCCGCTCGAGGTCGGCGCGCGCGGCCTGCACGTCGCGGAAGGAATCAATCACCTGCGCCGGCGGGTCGACCTTCTGCATCTGCACCTGCGCGATCTGGATTCCCGAGCCGTAATAGTCGAGCGTTTTCTGCATCAATTCCTGCACGCTCTGCTCGGTGGTGGTGCGGGCGCCGGTCAGGATTGGCTGGATGTTGGATTTGCCGACGATCTCGCGCATCGCGCTCTCAGCCACCGCCTTCACGGTGCCTTCGGGATTCTGGATGTTGAACAGGAAGTCGGCAGCGCCCTTTGGCTTGATCCGCCACAGCACGGTGAAGTCGACGTCGACGATGTTCTCGTCGCCGGTCAGCATCAGGCTCTCTTCCGGCACGTCGCGCATGGTACGGCCGCGCCGAGTCGGATCGTCGATCAAGGTCATGCCGATCGAGATGGTGGAGACGCGCAGCGCCTTCGGCAGCAGCACGGTCTCGATCGGATAAGGCAGGTGATAGTTGAGGCCGGGACCGGCATCGCGCACATATTTGCCGAAGCGCAAGACGATGCCGAGCTCTTCGGACTGCACGCGGTAGAAGCCGGACATCGCCCAGATCGCCAGCGCGCCAGCCAGGATCAAGGCAATGCCGAGGCCGGAGAAATAGCCGCCCGGCAGCAGCTGCTGCAGTCGGTCCTGGCCGCGGCGCAGAAGATCCTCGAGATCGGGCGGCCTCGGGCCAACCGGTTGCGGGCCGGAGCCCCATGGCCCTCTCGGGCCGGAGCCCCACGGGCCACCGCCCTGATTCTTCCACGCCATTCGACGCTCTCCTCCGCGGGGGGATTTGGGGCGAAACACCCAGCCCCTGCTCATTCGGCAGGTCTTATAAGGGACGCTTCCTGCCCTTACAACGCAGGCTTAGGTCTGATGCAGCTATGCTTGCCGCCGCATTTGTCAATGTAAACATTACCAAATGCGGTTAATCCGGCGCGTTTCGACGGCGATATGTCACATAGGAGTAGTTGGCCGTATCGTCCGCGGACGCCGCGTGCCGATGCCGGCTGGTCTCCCGCCAGCTCAAGGGATCGATGGCGGGGAAGCGCGTATCCCCCTCGATCAGCGCATGCACTTCGGTGATCTCGAGCCGGTCCGCAATCGGCCGCGCCCGCACATAGACATCGACCCCACCCACGATGATGATTTCGCCGACGCCGCGCCGCAGCGCGTCGCCGCGCGCGACAGCAAAGGCGTTCTCGAGCGAATTGGTGACGACCGCGCCCGATGCGCGGAAATCCGGATCGCGGGTGATCACGATGTTGGTACGCCCGGGCAGCGGCCGCCGCAGCGATGCAAAGGTCTTGCGTCCCATGATGACGGGCTTGTTCAGGGTGAGCGCCTTGAAGCGCTGCTGGTCGGCCTTCAGCCGCCACGGAATAGTGTTGTCGCGTCCGATCACGCCATTCTCCGCGACCGCGACGATGAGGACGGTTTCGATCACGGCATCGCCTTCGCGAGTTGCGCGAGCGCTGCGCCGTTGATCCGGCACAGCTTCCACTCGTCCATCATGTCAGCACCGAGCGACTTGTAGAATTCGATCGACGGCGTGTTCCAGTCCAGCACGCTCCACTGCAGCCGCGACCAGTTATTCTCGATGCATAGCTTTGCGAGATGGACCAGCAGCGCCTTGCCGATGCCCTTGCCGCGATAGGCCGGGCGCACGAACAGATCTTCGAGGAAGATGCCATGGCGGCCGGAGAAGGTGGAGAAGTTGAAGAACCACACCGCAAAGCCAACCGGCTCGCCGTTCCATTCCGCGATCTCGCAGAACAGGCGCGGGTTCTCACCGAACAGGGCGGCGGCAATGCCGGCTTCGGTCGCTTCGACCTCATGCGAAAGCTTTTCGTACTCGGCAAGCTCGCAGATCAGCGAAAAGATCAGCGCGGAATCTTCGGGGCGCGCGCGGCGGATATGTGCGGAAGAGGATGAGGTACTCAAAACTAGGCAACGTGCAAATGCGTCATCAACTCCGGCGCCAGATAGACCGGCACGACGCTCTCAAAAAATTCACCGCCGGTGAACGTGTTGTCGATCCGCCGTCCGACGAAGGGCTCGACCCGAATATAGGCGCCAAGCGCCCGAGCTCGTTTGATCTGAAGGCTGCTGATGGATAGTTCGGAGATAGAAAAAGCAGACCGAAAGGACGGTTCGACGACAAAATCGGTAGCTTGCTTGATCAATGATCTCTCATCGCTTGGTGAGGCAGGAACCAGTATAAATCTCCAATAGTCCCGTTCCTCACGAAATTCCCAATAGGCCGCCAGCAACGGGGCGCCACTTTCAAGCAGTCGCTCGGCCAATTGCTTTGATGCCTCAAGCTTCGAACTCACAATCGATTCAGCAACCATCGTAGCAATCCCTTTTCACCGCTGACTGCCTCCAACATAGCCGACGCAAGCTCCTGCGTCCAAATCTGATAGCGAGCCTGTTCGGACCATTCCGTGGCAATCGTCCAGTATTTCTGCAATTCGGCGTCAGCCTTTATTGCCGCCTCGAGCTCATCCTCCAAGCCAGAGATATCCAGGAGAGCGCTCAAATCATGGCTGTAGATCCTTTGGACACGCCTGAGCTCGGGAATTTCGTTCTCGCGAAAGCTCGATGCGATTTTTGCTTTCAGGGCGCATTCCAGCGAATAGCCAGCCAAATAATAGGCGCCCGACCAAAATCCGTTCGCGAGAAGCAGTTCGGCTTCCGCCAGGCGCAGCTCCGCCAATTGCCCGAATGTCGCGCGATCCTGGCTCAAGCTTCCTCACACCGCGACTTCGGCCTTGATGTGCGGGTGCGGGTCGTAGCCTTCGAGTTTGAAGTCCTCGTAGCGGAAGGAGAAGATATCCTTCACCTCAGGGTTGATCTTCATCGACGGCAAGGGCCGCGTCGGCCGCGTCAATTGCAGCCGCGCTTGCTCCAGATGGTTGGAATAGAGGTGCGTGTCGCCGAGCGAGTGCACGAAGTCGCCGGGCCTCAAGCCCGTCACCTGCGCGACCATCATGGTCAGCAGCGCATAGGAGGCGATGTTGAAGGGCACGCCGAGGAAAACGTCGGCCGAACGCTGGTAAAGCTGGCACGACAATTTGCCGTTGGCGACATAGAACTGGAACAGGCAGTGACAGGGCGGCAGCGCCATCTTGTCGACCTCGGCCGGATTCCAGGCGGTGACGATCAGGCGGCGCGAGTCCGGATTTTTCCTGATCATCTCGACCACATTCCTGATCTGATCGATAGGGCCTCCGTCCGGCGCCGGCCAGGAACGCCATTGCGAGCCGTAGACCGGGCCGAGATCGCCGTTCTCGTCGGCCCATTCGTCCCAGATGGTGACGCCGTGCTCGTGCAGATATTTGATGTTGGTGTCGCCCTTCAGGAACCACAACAGCTCATGCACGATCGCCTTCAGCGGCAGCCGCTTGGTGGTCAGCATCGGAAAGCCGGCCGACAGGTTGAAGCGCATCTGATGGCCGAAGATCGATAGCGTGCCGGTGCCGGTGCGGTCGCTCTTCTCCGCGCCGTCGGCGAGGATGCGTTCGAGCAGGTCGTGGTACTGGTTCATGGCGCGCCTTTGTCGGGATCGCGAATGCTGCGGTCCGCTGGCCTTCGATAGCCGCGATTCGGGCCTTTGAGGGCAATTATACCCAAAAAGGTGGAGGTTTTGCCCATAAACAACAAGGGCGGAACCGAGGTCCCGCCCTTGATTTGGGAGCGATTTCGAAGGCCCCGCCTAACTCTCGGATTCCACAAAGACCTCGTCGCGCTTCTTGCGCAGCGTTGGCAGCACCGCCAACACCAGAAGCCCGGCGGCGGCGGCCATCAGCACCGCCGACAGCGGACGGGTGATGAACACGCTCCAGTCGCCGCGCGAGATCAAAAGCGCCCGGCGCAGGTTCTCTTCCATCAAGGGCCCGAGCACCATGCCGAGCAACAACGGCGCCGGCTCGAACTCGTGCTTGATCAGCCAGTAGCCGACCAGGCCGAAGGCGCCGGCGAGGACGACGTCGACCGGCGCGTTGTTGATGGAGTAGATGCCGATCGCACAGAACACCACGATCGAGGGGAACATCAGCCGGTAGGGCACGCGCAACAGGCGCACCCAGATGCCGACCAGCGGCAGGTTGATGATGATCAGCATCAGATTGCCGATCCACATCGAGGCGATCATGCCCCAGACCAGCTCAGGCTGCTTCTGCATCACCTGCGGACCCGGAACGATGCCATGAATGGTCATCGCGCCGACCATCAGCGCCATCACCGCGTTCGGCGGGATGCCGAGCGTGAGCAGCGGAATGAACGAGGTCTGCGCCGCCGCGTTGTTGGCGCTTTCGGGTGCCGCCACACCTTCGATGGCACCGCGGCCGAACCGCGACGGGTCCTTGGCCATCTTCTTCTCGAAAGTATAGGCCGCGAACGAGGCGATCACCGCGCCGCCGCCGGGCAGGATGCCGAGGATCGATCCGAGGATTGTGCCGCGGACGATGGCAGGGAACGAGTCCTTCAAATCCTTTTTGGTCGGCATCAGCCCGGTGATCTTCTGCTGCACCAGGTCGCGGTCCATCTCGGCGCCTGCGTCGAGATTACGGATGATCTCGGCGAAACCGAACACGCCCATCGCCACCGTGGCAAAGCCGAGGCCATCGGCGAGCTCGGGAACGTTGAAGGCCATACGCGAGGCGCCGGTTTCGATGTCGGAGCCGACCATCGACAACAGGATTCCGAACGCAATCATCGCGATCGCCTTCAGCACGCTTCCTTTGGCGAGCACCACCGCAAAGATCAGGCCCAGGACCATCAGGGAGAAATATTCAGCCGGACCGAAGGCGAGCGCGAGCTTTGTCAGCGGCGCGCCGAGCACCGCGATCAGCACGGTGGCGACGCAGCCGGCGAAGAACGATCCGATCGCGGCGATCGCCAGCGCCGGACCGGCGCGGCCCTGCTTGGCCATCTGGAAGCCGTCGAGCGTGGTGACCACGGAGGTCGCCTCGCCCGGGATATTGACCAGGATCGACGTGGTCGAGCCGCCATATTGCGCGCCGTAATAGATGCCGGCGAGCATGATGAGCGCGCCGACCGGCGGAAGGCCGAAGGTGATCGGCAGCAGCATCGCCACCGTGGCGATGGTGCCGATGCCCGGCAGCACGCCGACCAGCGTGCCGACCAGCGCGCCGATCAGGCAGAGCATCAGGTTGATGGGACTGACGGCGACGCCAAACCCGAGCGCGAGGTTGTGAAAAAGATCGGCCATCGCGCCCTCACTGCACCAGGAAACGCGGGAACAGCGGCATCGGCAGTCCCAACACGTAGGGGAAAAGGACCGCGCAGCCGATCGTCAGGCAAACGCCGACGATGATGGTCTCGGTCCAGCGCGTCTCAGGCGTACCGAGCGCGGAAATCAGGAAAGTCGCGAGCCCCGAAACGATCAGACCCAGCGGGCGGATTGCCAGCGCAAAAAAAACAATCGCGAGCGAAACGAACAGAGGCCCGCGCCAAGCATACCTCTGCAGACCTGGGCCTTCCTGCACCACGCCGACAATCGAGACCGCGGCACCGAGCCCGAGCAAGAGAACGGCGAACATGCGCGGCGCGGTACCGGGACCGAACGAAAACCCGTGCATGCCCTGCAGATCGCTGCAGGCCCACAATGCAAACAGCGAGACCGCCACCAGCACAAGGCCGCCGATAAAATCCTGCGGACACTTTACCCATCCCGGCACGATGGATTTGCCTGGCCCCTGGCTCGGCGTATCACTCATCTACTTCTCCCCCCGAAACCGGGCTTCTCGCCCGTTACTATTCGGATTAGCGTTTTACCTCAGCCCTTTAAGCGCAGCTGATCTGGTGTTCGCTCCCTGTTTCCCCGAAACGCGAAGCGAATGTCAAATCCAAAAACCCACACCAGTATTCAATATTTGCAGGCTTGCTTGCCTAGCGGCTTTCCTCAGATAATACCAGCAAAACCCAAAATGCCCCCGGCAAGCAATAAGTAGAGGGGATTAAGCCGAGTCGCGTAGGCAAGCGTCGCCACCGTCAGCGTCAGGATAACCGCAGCCCAGTTCCGGTCCGCCGCCTGCGCCACGATCAGGGCGGAGGCCGCCATCAGCCCGATAGAGAGCGGCACCAGGGCTGTCTGGATAATGGACGGCCAGCGCGAGCGGCTTGAACGCCCGAGCAGGCCGCTCACGTAATAGGCAAGCGCTGCCGTCGGAACGCACATCGCGAGCGTCGCCGCCAGCGCGCCGCCAAATCCCGCCACCGCATAGCCGATCAAGGTCACGATCAGCACATTCGGCCCGGGCGAGAGCTGCGAGATGGCATAGATGTCGGCGAACTGCCGGTCGGTCATCCAGTGATTCACTTCGACGGCGACGCGGTGCATCTCCGGGATCGCGGCATTGGCGCCGCCGACCGCAAACAGCGACATCAGCCCGAAGGTGGAGACCAGCGTCCAGATCGGGTTGGAATCCTGGTTCATGCCGAGGCCCCTTGCCGCATGATGATGAAAGTGACGCCAATCGAGACCGGGATGGCCACCAGCAGCACCGCCTGCAGCGGCAGGCGCAACAGTCCGATCGCGATGAAAACGGCAACCATCACGAGCATGCCGGCCACATCACGCCGCTTGACGAGCGGCATCAGCATCTTGACGACCACGGCGATCAACAGGCCGACGGCGCCGCAGGAGATGCCGGCGAGGATCCGCCGCAGCACGTCGAGTTGGCCGAAATGGGCGTAGAGCACGGCGAGCACCATCACCAGCGCCGTCGGTGGGCCGACCAGCCCGGCAAAGGCCGCAATCGCGCCGGGAATGCCGCCAAAGCGCGACCCGAACACCACCGACAGGTTGACGATGTTCGGACCGGGCAGGAAATGGCAGAGCGCGAAGGTTTCGTTGAACTCTTCGGCGGTCATCCATTTGTGCTCTTCGACAATGCCGCGGCGGGCGAAGGCGAGCACCCCGCCGAAGCCCGCCAGCGACATCTTGGCGAAGGCGACAAACAGCGCGAACACGCCGGGCGGAGTGGTTTTGGTCGAGAGGGGGAAATCCGGCGCTGGGGTGGCTGCCGGCGGCGATTCCGGGGACATTTTCAAGATTTAGAACGGGTGCCGGCGGCTGGCCAACGCAAATCGCTGTGTTCTCACCCGTTTTGGCGAATTTTGGCCTGATGATGCGGCCAATCCGCCACTGTCTTTCTGAACCTTTGCCCCCTATATTGGGGGTGCCGGTTCGCCGGCTATGGAAATAAATCGCCGTCGCAATAAACCATTCGGACCCGGGGGCGGTACCCGGCGCCTCCACCAAAGCCCGTCAAGCGGCGGGCTTCGGCGGGGGCGAAATAGGATCGACGAGGGCGTAAAGGGCGAGCTTTTTCCCGGTATTGTTCCGCCGTTATCGGGCTACTGCAATAGTTGCCAACGACAACTTTGCTCCGGTTGCTCTGGCTGCGTAACGCAGTCCGAAAAACCATCTTAAAGTCCTAACGGGTTAAGCTCCGTTAGGCGGGGTTCGGAGGCACCTGGCAACAGAAGCCTCCACTTCAATTTGCCTCATCGGAGGCCTTGGTACCGCAGCTCCACCCGCTCACGGCTGCTGATTTCAGAGCGCAAGCGGAGTAGCATGCGGCCAACGGCCGAGTCGGGCGGGCCCAGTTTGCGGCCCCGGCGGGACAGGATTTTTAGGGTTCGAGAATGGCGACCGATCATATTCGTTACGACGTCCTGGCGCGTGACGCGCTGCGCGGCGTGTTGCGGAAGGTGTTGAACGACGCCGCCGCCCACGGCTTGCCGGGCGAGCATCATTTCTTCATCACCTTCATGTCCCAGGCCGAGGGCGTAAAGCTCTCGCCGCGGCTGCTCGCGCAATATCCGGAGGAGATGACGATCATCCTGCAACACCAGTTCTGGGATCTCGTGGTGTCGGAAGATCATTTCGAGGTCGGCCTGTCGTTCGGCGGCATTCCGGAGCGGCTCGTGGTGCCCTTCAGCGCGATCAAGAGCTTCTTCGATCCGTCGGTGCAGTTCGGCCTGCAGTTCGAGCCGACCGAAGGTGCTGCGCCGAGCGAGCAACCTGCGACGAACCTTCCGGCCTCCCCCGCGCCCGCAGCGCTTGCCGTGCCGACGGCGGCGCCGATGCCTGACGCGCCGGAACAGGCAGAAGAGCCGGCAAAGCCCACCGAGGGCGCCGAGGTGGTGCGGCTGGATCGTTTCCGCAAGAAATGAGAGGCGACGCGCTCGTCCGCGTCCCTGTACCATGAACGTGCCGTCGCTGTGCCCAGCGGCAAACATATGGACGTGTTCATGGCCCGCTCGACGACCGCCTCCCGCACCAGATCCACCCGCACCGAAACCGACAGTTTTGGGCCAATCGAGGTCCCGGCCGACCGCTATTGGGGCGCGCAGACCGAACGTTCGCGGCAGAATTTCCGCATCGGGCAGGACCGCATGCCGATTGCGATCGTGCAGGCGCTCGGCATCGTCAAGCTCGCGGCAGCCGAGACCAACCGCGAACTCGGGCTGATCGACGCGCGCCGCGGCGGCGCCATCATCCGCGCCGCGCGCGAGGTGATCGAGGGCAAGCTCGACGATCATTTTCCGCTGGTGGTGTGGCAGACCGGCTCCGGCACCCAGACCAACATGAACGTCAACGAGGTGATCGCCAACCGCGCCAACGAGCTGCTCGGCGGCGAGCTCGGCGCCAAGAAGCCGGTGCATCCGAACGATCACGTGAATATGAGCCAGTCGTCGAACGACTCGTTTCCGACCGCGATGCACATCGCAGCCGCGACGCGGATCACCGCCGATCTCATTCCGGCCTTGAGCGAGCTGCACCGCGCGCTGCGCAAGAAAGAGAAGGCGTTCGCGAAGATCGTCAAGATCGGCCGCACCCACACCCAGGATGCGACGCCGCTGACCCTGGGGCAGGAGTTTTCCGGCTATGCCGCGCAGGTCGAGAGCGGAATCACGCGGCTGCGCCTGGCGCTGCAGCAGCTCTATCCGCTGGCACAGGGCGGCACCGCTGTCGGCACCGGGCTAAACTCGAAGCCCAAATTCGCGCGCGCCTTTGCCAGGCATGCCGCGAAGATCACCAAGCTTCCGTTCACAACTGCACCGAACAAGTTCGAGGCGCTCGCCTCCAACGACGCCTATGTGTTCGCGCACGGCGCCATCAATTCGGTGGCGACCGGGCTGTTCAAGATCGCCAACGACATTCGCTTCCTCGGCTCGGGGCCGCGTTCGGGATTGGGCGAACTGATCCTGCCCGAGAACGAGCCCGGCTCATCGATCATGCCGGGCAAGGTCAATCCGACACAGTGCGAGGCGATGACCATGGTCTGCTGCCAGGTGTTCGGCAATCACACTGCGATCACGGTCGCCGGCAGCCAGGGGCATTTCGAGCTCAACGTCTACAAGCCGATACTGGCATATTGTATGATACATTCCATCCAATTACTGACAGATGCCGCACGCTCCTTCACCGAGCATTGCGTCGACGGAATACGCGCGGACGAAAAACGCATCCGGGAACTCATGCAGCGCTCGTTGATGCTGGTCACTGCGCTTGCGCCAAAGATCGGCTACGATAATGCGGCGAAGGTGGCGAAATCAGCGCATGCGCGAGGAACGACGTTGAAGGAAGAGGCGCTGCGGCTTGGCTTCGTATCTGCGGAGGAATTCGACCGCCTTGTTCAGCCGGACAAAATGACACACCCGGGTTGATCAAGACGCGTACCCGGGAAAGTACGGATCGCGAATTCATTTACGGCGGGGTGATATAATTATAAATCATAATGCCTAAAGGCTGAGACTGTTTGGACTGTTGTCGTTACGCCCGGCTGTGATACAGCACGAAACATTTCGTTTTCGCAGAGCGGAACATACTTTTTGATGGTATCACGGCGTTTAGCAAGGACTTTCTACAATGACTATCGTACGGGCCGGTGCGCGTTCAGGCTTTGCGCAGCACCCGCTATTTTTCAGAATTGTCGCGTCTTCCAAATCCGTTTCATGAGGGATGGTTATGGGGGAAGTGGTCAATCTCAAACGTTTCAAAAAGCGCAGCGAGCGCGAGCAATCGGCACGAGAGGCAGAGACCAATCGTGCGAAGTTCGGACGCAGCAAGGCCGAACGCGAGGCCAACGCGCAGCGTGCGCAACGTGCGGGCGATCTGCTCGATCAGCATCGCATCGACAGCGGAGATGAGTCATGAAATCACCCGTTGTCAAACGTTCGATCGTCGTCGCCGGACACAAGACCAGCGTCAGCCTTGAAGAAGCGTTCTGGAACGGCATGAAGGAGATCTCCGGACTCCGCAATATGACGCTGTCGGAATTGGTCGGCGAGATCGACAGCAATCGCCAGCAAGGCAATCTGTCGTCGGCAATCCGGCTGTTCGTGCTGGAGTACTTCAAGAGCCGCGCGACATCGGCCCTGCCTGAAGCAAAGCTGCAAAGCGAGCACCGGCCACAAAGCTGAATTGAAAAAGCAAAGGGCGCGTCTGAACGAATGAGACGCGCCCTTTTCGTTTCAGTCGCACGCAATCAGTAGACGAGGCCGGTGCCCGGCGGCTGCTCGAGCGCGGCCGCAAGCGTGCGATACTCGGTGCAGTCGGTGCCGCAGATCTCGGCGATGCGGCTCAGATGATATTCCGCCTGCTCGCGGTTGCCCTGCTCGATCTGCCAGAAGCCGTAATAGTTCCAGGTCAGGACGTGGTTCGGATCGGACTGGAGCGCGCGCTCGTACCAGACCTGCGAGAGCCTGTAGTCGCCGAGCTTGCGATAGGAATAGCCGATCAGGTTGGCGACATTGGCATAGTCGTCATGGCCGAGCGCCTTGAGCTGTTCGAGCGCCGACGCATAGTCGTGGCGGTCGTAGATCGACGTATAGGCCTGGTGATAGCCCTGAATGAAAGCGGGATCGCTGAGAAAGGATTGCTTGGCCGCTTTCTTGGTCCGGTGGGTCGTTGGGGCCGGCGCGGTGGAAGATCCGTTGGCGGGCGGCGTCGATGCCGACGGCCTCATCACATCCGGAGAACCGGGATCGCCGCCGCCGGCGGCGAAGGCCGGCATCATGGCAGGGCTCGCCACAAGCGCACCCAAGAAGAGTGTCAGAGTCGCCAATTTGATCGCAGGTTTGATCATGCAAGCCTCCTGAATTGCGCGTGTTGCGCCAATGCACCGCGTGCCTTCTAAACCCCGTGTCTCCAAACCCCGTGTCCGAAGGGCTATTCCGGGCGACGGCCTTGCGCTCACCTGACTGTGAGGAGCCGCGCGGGATTCAGTGAACCGGTGCGATCTCTCGCGCCACAAACACGCCGTCTTTAAAATCCCTCTAAGGTAGGCCCCGCGGCTGGAGCTGCGCTTGACCTCTTGCGCTGCGATTGAAAACTAGATGTCATGACCGAACAAACCGAAGCAAGACAGCCCTTGCCGTTGGGATTGGCCAAGCGCGGCTATTCGGGCGTGATTTTGCATCTCGCCGCCCATGGCGCAGACTCGTCCCTCTCGGACACCGAGCTTGAAAGCCGACTGATCGAACTCGGCTTTGTTGAAGGCGCGCGCGTCGAAGTGCTGCATGAGGGCATTGTCGGCGGCGATCCGATCGCGGTTCGCGTCGAGAATGTGACCATCGCGGTGCGCCGGCGCGAAGCCATGGCCATCATTGTCGCATGAGGCGACCGGAACCTTGACCAGTATGGAAGTCACTCTGATGCATCTCGCCCTGGTGGGCACGCCGAACAGCGGCAAGACCTCGCTGTTCAACGCGCTCACCGGCAGCAAGCAGAAGGTCGCGAACTATCCGGGCGTCACGGTCGAGCGCAAGGAAGGCTCATTTGTGACCCCGCAGGGGCGGCAGGTTTCGCTGATCGACCTGCCCGGCACCTATTCCCTGCGCGGCCGCAGCCCGGACGAGGAGATCACGCGCGACGTCGTGCTCGGCCGCACCGCCGGCGAGGCGCTGCCCGACCTCGTGCTGTGCGTCGCCGATTCCACCAATCTGCGGCTGACCATCCGCCTGCTGCTTGAACTGAAGAGCACCGGCCGGCCAATCGCGCTGGTGCTCAACATGTTCGATATCGCGACGCGCCGCGGCGTTAGCGTCGACGTGCCGAAACTGTCGCAAGCGCTCGGCGTGCCGGTCGTCACCTCGATCGCAGTGCGCAAGGGCGGCACCGCCGACCTGTTGCGCCTGACCGATGAACTGCTGGCGCAGGCGCCGACCAAGCCGCGGGAAAATCTCTGGCAACCGCTCACGGTGTCCGAGCTGCGTGCGACCCAGCGCGAGGCCGACGGCATCATCGCCTCCAGCGTCAGCCTGCCGGCGCGGCCGGACACCTGGACCGCGCGGATCGACGCGGTCGTGCTGCATCCCGTCGGCGGGCTCGCGATCCTGCTCCTCATTCTGTTCGTGATGTTCCAGGCGGTATTCGCCTGGGCGCAGCCGCTGATGCAAGTGTTGTCGTCGGGCTTCGACGCGCTCGGGGGGTTCGTGCACGACACGCTGCCCGCGGGCCTTCTGCAAAGTTTCCTGCAGAACGGCGTGATCTCCGGCGTCGGCAGCGTCATCGTGTTCCTGCCGCAGATCATCATCATCTTCCTGTTCATCCTGCTCCTGGAAGATTTCGGCTACATGGCGCGCGCGGCGTTCCTGATGGACCGCATCATGGGCGGCGCAGGGCTGCATGGCCGCGCCTTCATTCCGCTGCTGTCGAGCTTCGCCTGCGCCATCCCGGGCATCATGGCGACGCGGGTGATCGACAACCGCCGCGACCGCCTGACCACGATCCTGATCGCGCCGCTGATGACCTGCTCGGCGCGCATTCCCGTCTACACGCTAATCATCTCGGCATTCATTCCGCCAAAACTGATCGGGGGCTGGATCAACCTGCAGGGGCTCGTGATGTTCGGCCTCTACGCCGCCGGCATCGTCAGCGCGCTCGCCGTGTCGTTCCTGCTGAAATTCTTCATGTGGCGCGACTATCAGCCGGCGCCCTTCATGCTGGAATTGCCCGACTACAAGATGCCGCGCCTGCGCGGAATTGCGATCGGCGTCTTCACCCGCGCCAGGATGTTCCTGCAGCGCGCGGGCACCACGATCTTCTCGATGATGGTGCTGATCTGGTTTTTGGCGTCGTTCCCGCAGCCGCCTGCGGGCGCCGAGGGGCCTGCGATCAATTACAGCCTCGCCGCCATTATCGGCAAGGCGATCGAACCGTTGCTGCTGCCGGTCGGCTTCAACTGGCAGATCGCGGTCGCGCTGATTCCGGGCATGGCGGCGCGCGAGGTCGCAGTCGCTGCGCTTGGCACGGTCTATGCCATCGAGGGCGGCAAGGAGGCCGCCACGCAGATCGGCGAGATGCTCGCCACCAAATGGAGCCTTGCGACCGCTTTGTCGCTGCTGGCCTGGTACATCTTCGCGCCGCAATGCGCTTCCACGCTCGCGGTGATCCGCCGCGAGACCGGAAGCTGGAAATATATGGCACTGACCTTCGGCTATATGCTCGCGCTTGCCTACGCCGCGAGCCTTGCGACGTACAATATCGCAGTAGCCCTGGGAGCGGGCTGACCACCTCGATCACCTGAAATAGTGAACCACCACCTGCAGGTCGGCTGGCGAAGCGGCCGCGCCCTTCAAATCCGCATCGATGACCCGGCGGCAGGCCTCCACGGTCGCCTCGTCGCCGAGGTCGTTGGCGGCTTCGAGGACGAGCCAGGCCATTTCCGACGGAGAGCGGTCGAGCTGGCCTTCGCTGGCGTTGCCGCGCAGAAGAGGAGAACTCATGGTCGTATCCCCTGCCTGTTCCAAGCCATCAGTTCAAGGCGAACTGAGCTTCGCGGCCCGATCCCGGTTCGCTCGAATCGGCGTCACGCCGCGTCCGGTAGAATTTCAGGATGCTCTTCGAGGTCGCGACATTGAGCCGGCCGAATTCGCGTTCGAGGTCGGCAAGATCCCTGGCGGTCATGCGGTGGTCCTTGGCGCCGAGGAACAACAGCGCCATGGTGGTGCTCCATGAGAAGCTCAGCGCCTTGGCGAGGATCAGCAGCATCTGCCGGTCGCGGTTGATCAGCACGCGCTCGATCACGTCGACCGGCAGCGCACAGAGCAGCGACAGGCCGATCGTGACTTCCTCGACCTTGTGCGACAGCGCGTAGCCGGAAATGCTGGCTTCGTTCAGATTGCCGGAGCGGTGCTGTGTCGTGACGAGGCGCTTGGCGACGAAGTAAGTCCGCGAGACCGGGCCGAACTTGGACTGCAGCTCGCCGGCGACATCGACGACCGAGGCGCCGATCGCGTCCATCATCTCCGGACGCTCGCTCTCGAGCCGCTTGCGCACGTCATCGGTCGCCTTGGCGATCAGCTGCTGGAACAGCTGGCGCGGGATGTCCTTGCGCAGGCCGAGCTGCTCGGCGAGGATCGAATCGCCCTCCGCGCGCTTGACCATGTGCAGCAGGCTGGAGTTCGAGAAATTGGCGCCGCCGTTGCCGGCAAGCGAGTTCACCACGGCGCGGTTGCCGCGCGCGACCAGCACGTCGGTGACGGACTCGCCGATGGTCTGGCGCTGGGAGATCGCCAGCATATGGGCCTGGCTC
>Ga0210403_10001274_pt1 | contig 24146 bp, 23 predicted proteins | sample IncBWC19MmetaG_FD_150863 | JGI IMG/M metagenome (GOLD analysis project Ga0210403, IMG submission 150863) | Forest soil microbial communities from Barre Woods Harvard Forest LTER site, Petersham, Massachusetts, United States - Inc-BW-C-19-M | ecosystem: Environmental > Terrestrial > Soil >... | reverse complement strand
TAGCCGGCGGAGCCGGTGGTTTCAAACTTGTCGGCATCGCCATGGGCGCTTTCGTTCATTCGCAACCGCTCGGCATGGCCATGGGCGCCTATGGCGCAAGCGTGTCGGTCTATTCCCATTTCCTGGCCCGCGGACGCGACCTCGTCTTCCCGAAAAACACCGCCATGGAAGTGGCCATCGGCCCCCGTCCATCCGGCCCCTCTCGAGACTCTAGAAAGCCCACCGATCTCAAGAGAGAGAACCCCGGCCCAAAGACCTGAAACTAGTCGCTCTCCCCATAACTCACGCGATTCTCTCCGTCCTGGTAACGTTGCGCGGCTCATCGAGCAAGACATCCACCCGTCCGAGAAATCGCACCGTATGCGCCAATTCCGCGTGCCTCTCGAACGCCCTTTCATCCACCCACCGCGAATGTATGTAAAACAACCGCTGGTCCCGCACCGACCGAAACGTATCGAAACTCAAGCACCCACTCTCCTCCCGCGAAGCTCCTGCCACCTCCCGCAAGGCCACCTCCACCCCGCGCTCTTGCCCTTCCCGGGCATGCAACCTCACGAACACGTATTGCTCCACGTCTCCCTCCATCCAAGCCTCCACCCCACGGTCATTTCGAACGGGGCGGCCACAAGTCTATTTCGCGAACCGCCTAACACTGAAGGAAATCGGCAGCCCAACCACGACCATGTGCACAAGCAGCCCAAGAATCAAGTCATTAAGTTTGTAAGGGCCCTTGGCGTGAAGCGCGGAGAGTGGCAAAACGATCAGTCTCATTACCTCTTCCACTGCGGCGCCAAAGAACAAGCCGCACACCAGCGGATGCTCCTTCAAAAAAACGAGCTTGCGGCTTGCCCCGTAGTAAACAGCCGCTGCTGAGCAAGCGATAAAGAAGTGCAGCAAGACACCAAGAACGTAGGTACCGACGCCTCCCTGGAAAGCCGCCGGGCCCAGCAGGCCCGCGGCAATCGCGAGCGGAATGTCCCGTCCAAACAGGACGCAAGCTTGGGTCAGGTCCAATGCTCCAGCAATCCCGCCGCCCACGGCGATTGCCAATAGCGCGCTCCTCTTCCCCGATGATCGGGGGACAGATTCTCCAGTCATGCGATATCCACCCTTTCAATTGTGATTTGTTGCGAATCCGCAATGCCCGATACCCAGGTCAGACCTCCGAGTGACCCCATTTGAAGAGAGCGAGATCAATCATATCGGCCATGGCCAAGACCAGGGGCTGGCGTCAACGCCCTCTAGGGCCTCTTAGGCCCTGGCCCGCAAAGGCTCCGGTCCGCTGTCCGCATTCGTTTTCACGCGTCAAGAAGGAATCCGGAGCGCCTGGCTCTTGACGTGTCCAGGCCCGCGAACCTAGCATGTAAGCTAGTCAACTGACTATTGGACGGTGTGATGCCAAAAGGGAAAGCAGACAACCGCACGCGGCTCCTCGAAGCCGCCGAGAAGGTCACTTATCGGTACGGTTTCGGCAAGACGGCTCTCGCTGACATCGCCAAGGCGGCCAGGGTTCCCGTGGGCAACATCTACTACTATTTCAAGACTAAGGACGAGATTGGCGATGCCATTGTGGAGCGGCGTGTCTCGCGATTCAGGAGGTTGCTCAACGAGCTGGACAAGGCCGATGCTCCCCAAGAGCGGCTGTGCGCCTTCGTGCAGATCAAGATCAACAACCGCGATGAGCTGGCGCGCAGTGGCTGTCCTGTGGGGACCCTGTGCTCCGAGCTGCACAAGCACGGTGGCACAGTTGCAAAGAAATCGACGGTATTATTCACCGAGGCTCTGGCATGGATGGAGGCGCAATTCAAGGCCCTTGGCCAAGGCGCCGATTCACGCGGGCTCGCCGTGCATCTGCTCTCCGCAACGCAGGGCGTGTCCGTGCTGGCTCACACCTTCCACGACCCCGGCATGATCGCCATGGAGGCGGCGCGGCTCAAGCAATGGATTCGCTCGCTGGAACCCGAAAACAACCAGACCGGCGCATCATGATGGCAGGCAACGGACGCATCGCGGGGTGCAACAGGCCTCGCTTGGCGGGAAGATTTTGACTCTGTTTCGCTCGAACCGCGCGTCTTTGCGGTATCGTTTTTCCGCTCTTCGCGAACGATCGATGCGGATTCCCAGAAAGCTACGCGGCGAGTGTGTGTTCGGCAAGTAGGTGCGCGGGCACTTTGCGCAAATCCCAAACCAACCCGCACCAGGAAAGCATTTTCAGCCCGTAATAGGTGATGTCGATCTCCCACCAGTAAAAACCCTGGCGCGCCGAAGCCATAAAGTGATGGTGATTGTTGTGCCACCCTTCGCCGAGCGTCAGCAGCGCCAGCAGCCAGTTGTTCCGGCTGGTATCGGTCGTCTGGTAACGCCGCGATCCGAACAAGTGCGACAGCGAATTGATGGTGAACGTGTCGTGCCACAGCAGCACGGTGCTCAGGCAGAAACCCCAGACAAACAGCGACCATCCGCCGATCAAAACAAGGATCGCTGCCAGAACGACCGGTGGCACCAGGTGGTACTTGTTCAGCCAGCGCAATTCCGGAAATTTCGCAAAGTCGCCGATGTTTTCGAGCGGCGTAACATCATATTTATCCGAAACAAACCAGCCCACGTGAGACCAAAAAAATCCGAACAGCGTCGGCGAATGCTGATCCAATTCCTGATCCGCATGCCGGTGATGGTGCCGGTGATGCCCGGCCCACCACAACACCCCCTTCTGCGAAGACGTCGTCGCTAGAAAGGCCATCACGAATTGAAACATCCGGCTGGTCTTGTAGGAACGATGCGCGAAATAGCGGTGGTAGCCCGCGGTAACAAAAAACATGCGCACTGCGGCAAGCCCCAGGCAAGCAATCAGATACGACCAGCGAAAATGCACGAAGAATATGCCCATCGCCAGGATGTGAATCAGTGCGAAGGGCAGCGCCAAAACAAGCGGAATACGGGATCCGTTGGGCAAAGGTATGGATAGAGTGCGTGAGGCCATGCAGTAACTTCCTTCACGTCCGGCGGACGCTCTTACAATTTTTTGTGCGAGCGCGAAACGCTGCTGGGGCTCAACGAAGAAAACAGCACGGCTCACTACGTTCAGTCTAGTGACGCGTTATGCGCCGGTCAAGACGTACCAAAGGACCCGTTGGCGGTAAGTGCAGAATTGCACACCAGCATCCGTTGTTCGCCGGAGCGGCGCAACGAACGCGTCGCGAGCGGAACTCTTCTCTCAGATGTGCTATCGTCCGTTTGCAAGAGTTTGTCGGATTTTTCACGCACCCTGCTAATCCCGTCATTGCGGGCGGAGCGAGGAATCTCTTCCCGCCCGAAGCGGAAAAATCGTCGCGGCGCGGACGAAGTGGCAGGCATTAAGCAAGGAGCAGAAAAACCATGGCAGAGCGTCCCGTACTCGTCGGACTCGTACCCCAGGTCGTCGTACTCGACCCCGGGGATCAAATCTCCTGGATCTCCGACGCCGGCAATCTTCGCGTCGAGTTTGACGTCAACCGCTGCCCCTTTTCCTCCAATATTTTTCAAGCCCCGGCCGGCATGCGCCTGCTGAGCGGCCCGCCGCGCGTCGGCCTCAAGGGCGCCACCTACAAATATCGCCTTTGGCTGAACGATCAACTCGTTGGCCAAGGCGAAGTCATCCTCCGCGAAAAATGACAGATGAAGCGGAGAGTAGCAATCTGTGCTCCGCTCAAATTTCGAGCGACCAAGCTCGCAGGAGCTTGGTCGCGAGAGTTGGCGGTTTCGACTGCTACGTTTATGCCAGTCGGCCTGTTCGGCTACTTGGGTTGCTTGGCGATGATCAGAGTCTTGATCTTGTCGTACGTCGCTGCGGGAATGATCTTTTTGTTGACGAGATCCGTCTTTACCCGGTACGGACGGCCGGCAATGATCTTCTGCGAGTACGCATCGCCGATGCCCGGCAGGGCCTTCAGCTGATCTTGCGTGGCACTGTTGATGTCCACTAAATCACTGGCCTTGGGCGCCGCGGGGGCTTTCGTCGGCGCCGCGGCGGCCTTCGTCGCTGCCGCAGGAGTTTGCGCATGCGAATACGCAGCGCCCATTCCCAAAAGCAAAAGTAGAGCCGCCAGAATCATTCTGTTCCATGGTTTCTTCATTTCGCTCTCTCCTTTTTGTTTCAACAAAACCGATTTGCAATTCGATTTTTCTCGCGTGCTGCTCCTCACTTCGCCGGTTGCTAGCCTGCTTGGAGGGCCTCTGATTCCTACCTGCCTGGCTTGGTCTTTCCGTACCAGCGAGTTCCCTGCCTGCGGTATACGCCGATGGGCGCGTTTCCCCTCGCCATACCCGCTCGACCGAACCGGAAGACGCTGACGCCGGAGTGGTGGCAAGAGAAGAAGTGGGAGTTGGCTTTGCCGAGCTCGGCCGGGTGGCCGGCGCTGCCGTTTGCGAGCGCTTGGTCCGAGATGCTCGATTGCCGAGCTTCTCTCCCGAGGCCGGAGAGAGTTGCAGCGAGCATAGTCGCGGCGGGCGTCGCCACGAGCAGAGCCCGAGACAGCTTCTTCGCGTTACGGTTCATCGATTCGCTTCTCACCGAAATGCGCACCCACGGGAACCGGGGCTCGCTGGAATTCCGGCATGATGGCGAAGAAAAGCGGTGAAGTCAATATGGCAGAGGACCAGATGGCAGAGGACCATTTACTGGCCACCGGGACAGGGAGTTTCCGTCCAGAGGGGTTGTTTGGAACGCGACAGCGGTCGGGCGATTGGTCTCCGGCGATCCGTGTCGAGCAGTCAGTCGCCGGCGACGGCGCTGCGTGCGGATTCGACCGATTCGGCCAGTCCACGGCGGATCGGGCCCAGGACGAACGCCGGTACTTCGCGCTCCGGCGCCAGGGAAAGATTGGTGGCTCGGCGCGGAAATTCAGTGCGGTGATCCAGTTTGAGCCCTGCCTCGCGAAGGAACTCGGCGGAGAAGCCCATATCCTCGGCGCGGTCGACTCCCCAGAACCACAGCTTCTCCTCATGGCGCTGGAGGAAGTCGAGCGACTCTTCAAGCTTCTTCATGGCCCGGTCAAATGACGAAGCCAGGAAGAAAACGCCGAGATTCCAGGCGTGGCGAGGGTAAAAGACCTGGATGCGAACGCAGTACTTGCCGGACTGGTTTCTTTCCATGCTGCAGCGGTAGTCGTTGCGGACGGTGGGAGTGCGTGAGGGAGTCTTCTTGGTATTCATAAAGTCCTGAGGTCTTGGCGCTGGTGAGCCATGGCGATTGTGTTCCGGGTTCGCCTGGTTTGCGGCCTGCCCATGGGTTCGCTGGAGCGCAGAACCAGACTGGAAATCGGCTACTCGGGAAACACCATAGGCTACCGAGGTGCGAGGAGAAAGACAAGCACGCTGTAAGGACTATCTAAGGCATTTATTATCAGTTACTTAGACTAGCCAACGTCGCCAAAGCCCTTTAGCTTTTCGGGCATCAACTGGAGTTTGCCGTCTTTTTTCAGGCGGTCTTCGAGAGCTGTTCGGAAGGCCTCAAAGGCCATCGAGCGTTTATTTTGCAGCACCTGTTCGGTAATTTCCTTCTTCTGTTTGTCAAAATCCTCGGGCTTGGGCTCTTGTTTGTCCACGACTCTGTAGACCAGCCAGTTGCTGCCGAGACTTAGCGGCGGGCCGACATCGCCGGGCTTCAACTGGAAGGCGGGAGCAAGCTGCTTTCCGCTGGCAACATTGGAAATAGAACCGGCGCGAGCGAAATCGTCGCTAGATTTGGCCTCTAAGCCGAGCGCTTTGGCGGCGCTGTCGAGTTTTTCTCCCGCCCTAACCCGCTTGGTTAGCTCATCCGCCTTGGTGTGAGCTTCCGTGGATGCTTTTTCCTGCTTGAGTTCAGCAACCACCTTGTCCCGCACTTCGTCCAGGGAGCCTTGGTGCGCGGAAAGAATCTGCTTGATGGAAAGCACCAGGTAGCCGCGATCGGTGTGAACCGGCAAGCTCAATTCACCCTGGCGCAACCGAAAGATGGCATCGCTGACCTTAACGTCCGGAGAATTGCCCAATTCGACGAGGGGATCGGTTACCGCAACCGGGCGGGTCTCACCAACGGTGAGGTGATACTGCTTGGCCAGGTCGTCGAGAGAGACTTTGTTGGACTGGCGGATGGCCTGGGAGAGCTTATCGGCCACATCGCCCGCCTGTTTATCGGACTCGGTGAGGAGCAGCGGTGCGCGGATGGAATCCTTTACTTCATCAAAGGGCTTCGTGTGCGCAGACTCTTTGTCAATGATTTTGAGGATGTGAAAGCCATACTGGGTCTTGACCAGGTCCGAGATGCTGCCTTTCGGAAGTGAAAACGCCGCCTTTTCGAATTCCGCGACCGTTTGCCCCTGTACGATCCACCCCAAGTCTCCACCTTTGTCCTTTGTGCCGGGATCCTCGGAGTACTTCTTGGCGAGATCTTCGAAACTTGCACCTTTTTTGGCCTGATTTAGAATGTCTTGGGCTTTCTTCTTAATCTCATCGACCTCTGCGTCCGTTTTGCCCACGGTCATCAGCAGGATGTGCTCGACATGCACGCGGTTCGGCACTTGGTAATCCTGAATGTTCTTTTGGTACTGGACCTTCAACTGATCGTCGGAGACTTCGAGGCTCTGACGAACCTGGTTCACGTCCACGATGGCATAGCGCACCACCCGCTTTTCAGGGACCTGATACTTTGCTTTGTTCTTTTCGTAGGCGGCAGAGATCTCCGCGTCATTTAGGGTGATTTTTGCTTGCAGATCTTCCGGCTTGATGAACGCGTAGTCCAGTTTCACCTTTTCGTTGCGGTAGGCGAATTCTTCCTGGAGCTCTCGAGGGCCGGCGCTGATGCCGTCGGTGACCAGCTTTTGGAACTTTTCCTGGAGCATTCCCAGGCGAACGTTGTCTTCGAATTCGGATACCGTCATTTGCGTGCGGGATTGCACCAAGGCGGCGTATTGATCGGGAGCGATGGGCGTTCCGCCGTTGAAGGCGGCCGGAAGAATCAGCTTGATGCGGTCGGCAATCTCATCGTTCGAAACGCGGATGCCGATCTGGCCAGCTTCGTATTCCATCTCTTTCTGAAGGAGGAGCTGGCGCAGAATCTGCTGTGCGTAGTAGGGTTCCAGCATGGGCGGCACTTGATTGCGCTGCTTGATCTGGTTGAGCTGCTGGCGGATTTCGGCGACGGTGACGGTTTGATCGCCAACCTTTGCCACCGCATCCGTGGACGTCCGCGTGTCGCCTGGACCTGTCGGCACGAGATAGAGGAGCATGCCGCCGGACAAAGCCAGCACGACCACACCCAGCAAGATGCGGGAAAAGAGTTTTTGCGTGTTTTCTGAGCTGCCAGCCATCCGCTGAATCCCCCAAGAGTCCTAAGCAAACATACCATTATAGGAGATTGGAGGCTTGCGCCTCAAATAGAATCGTGCGCGGAACGATACATTAGCTTAGGGAGGCCCCCATTGCTCCGGCGCAACCACGAAGGCGTCGGCAAAACAGCTGAACCCACGCATCGCCCGCTGGCCTGGTTCGGCATTGGCGGCGGCAGTTCGACCTTCGTCCCTTACTCGCGATCCGATCATCCAATGCGTACGCCTTGGATGGTACCTGCCGCTTGGAACAGAACCGTGTCTTTGTTGGGCGGCGTGATTGTGATTTTGAAACTGCCGGACAAGGTTCCGTCGGCATTAGCCACATAGGTACCGATAAGGGTCGCAACCGCGGTATTCACGACTAACTTCCCGGTCGGGGAAAACAGCGGTGGCCCGGTCAATGTGTGTTCTCTGAGTTTTTATGAGGAGCCTATGAGGGGGCTAAGTTAAGTCGTGACTTAGCCGTTCAGTTTCAGGAAGCTGTATAATACCCGGCCAGCCGCGGTCCGAGGCTGGCAGCTTGGGTAACCACAGTCGGGTACGATTCGAGGTCTTCGAGCTGGATATCGCGGACGGCGAGCTTCGCAAGCGGGGCAAATCCGTTCGGCTTCAGCCTCAGCCCTGTAAAGTTCTGGCCGCCCTGGCGTCGCGACCAGGCCAGCTCGTTACTCGGCAGGAGCTCCGTCATGAGATCTGGGACTGCACCACTTTCGTTGATTTTGAGCAAGGCCTGAACTTCTGCATCCGGCAGATCAGGCTGGCTCTCGACGACGATCCGGAAACGCCCCAGTTCATTGAAACCGTGCCCCGGCGCGGTTACCGCTTTATCGCACATACGACCTCCTGCGAAGACCTCCAGGCCGCAAGCAACGGAAAAAAGAAGACGATTATTGCTTGGGCATACACATTCACCAAACAAAGTGTCCACCGGAACTTGTATCGGATCTGGTCCCATTAGCGATGATCAAATTGAATACGATTCGAACGCGAGGCCCGCTCTTTGTTCCGGCGCTGGTCTTGATTTGGCTGGGCGCGATAAACCGAGGGACGACCTCAGGGTCCCCACAAAACCTCGCGCAACCGCCGGCAGCCGGGAGTGCGCCGACGTTTTACCGCGATGTGCTGCCCATTCTCAAGGAACGGTGCCAGATTTGTCATCGTGCCGGGGGAATTGCGCCTGCGCGATTCGAAACTTACGAACAAACGCGGCCCTATGCAGCGGCGATTTCGGCTGCGGCCCGAGACAAGTCCATGCCGCCGTGGTTTGCCGATCCCCTCATAGGACATTTCTCGAATGATCCCTCGCTGTCGCCCGGACAAATCGCTTCGCTCGCCGCGTGGGATCGAGCAGGGGCGCTTCGAGGAGACCCGCACGACGCTCCGCCACCCCCGCACTGGGCGGAAAGTTGGAGCATTGCGCAGCCGGACTTGATTTTGAAAATGCCGAAGTGCGTAGCGCTTCCTGCGAGTGGGGATGTTGAATACACGTACGAAATTGTGGCGACGGGATTCCGGGAGGATCGCTGGGTGAAGGCCGTGGAAGTTTTGCCGTCGCTTCGCCCAAACGTGCATCACGCGGTCGTGTATGTGCGGCCCCCGGATTCGAAGTGGATGCGGCGCGCTCCGGTGGGCGTGCCGTTCACCGCTCGGACGCTCGAAGATCCGGAGGACCGGCGCGGGGCGCACTGGACGGACAGCGACGTGCTGCTGGTATATGCGCCGGGGAGTTCGCCGGACAATTGGCCGGATGGCATGGCAAAATTTATTCCTCGAGGGTCCGACCTTGTTTTTCAGATGCACTACACGACCAATGGGCACACGGGCTGCGACCAAACCAGCGTGGGGCTGATTTTTCCTAGGCATGCTCCGGCCGAGCGCGTGCTTACGCTGCAGCTTACGAACGATCACTTTGTGATTCCGCCGGAAGCGCCGGATTATCGTGTGGAAGCGCGCGGCACTTTGCCGAACGATGCGACGCTGCTGAGCTTTTTTCCGCACATGCACCTGCGCGGAAAACGGTTTGCGTACAACATTATTCACAGAGAAAAGAGTCCTGGCGCGAGCCAGGATCAGCGAATGGAACCGCTGCTCGACGTCCATTATCATTTCCACTGGCAGATGAGCTACCGTCTCGCGGAACCGCGTTTGCTGAAAGCCGGGACGGAGTTGCAGGCCGTCGCCTGGTACGATAATTCGCGTGACAATCCGCATAACCCAGACCCGGAGGCGGCCGTGCGCTGGGGCGAGCAGACTTACGATGAGATGATGGTGGGGTTTTTCGACGTGGCGGTCGCGGCCAGTCTCGACAAACGCGGCTACTTCGTCCGGCATGGAACAGAGACACGCGACGGGACCCCGTGACGGGACCTGGCGACGGAACCTCCTCGAGCACGGGAGCGAACATGGAAATCAGCAGTGCCTATGTAGAACTGAGCGTGAACGACGGCAGCACGATGCGCGCGTGGGTGGCCCGGCCAAAAGAAGAAGGCGCGTACCCCGGCTTGCTGGTCTTTCAGGAAGCGTTCGGGGTGAACGCGCACATTCGCGACATCGCCGGGCGGTTTGCGCGGGAAGGATTCGTGGCCCTGGCGCCGGAACTTTTTCACCGCACCGGCGCGGGATTTGACGGGCACTACGACGATTTTCCGAGTGCCGTGCCGCACATGAAAGCGCTGAACGATGCGTCGATGGGCGCAGATTTGCGAGCGGCGCATGACTGGGTGCGCGGAAGAATTGGGGCGGAGCTGCCGATTTTTGCGATCGGTTACTGCCTGGGCGGGCGCGCGGCGTTTCTCGCGGCGCTCACTTTGCCGCTCGCCGGAGCAATTTCCTACTATGGCGGCGGGATTGCGCCGAATGCGACGAATCCAGGACTGCTGGGCCGGGCCAGCGGGATTCAGGCCCCTTTGTTGCTTTTCTGGGGCGGGCGCGACAAGCACATTCCGCCGGAGCAGGTGCGCGCGGTGACCGATGCGCTGCGCGCCACGGGGAAAAATTTCGTAAATGTCGAGATTTCGAACGCCGACCACGCTTTTTTTTGCGACGCACGCGCAAGTTATAGCCCCGCGGCGGCGTTGCTGGCGTGGCCGTTGACGCTGGCGTTCCTGCGCGCGAGATCTGGCTGAAGGTGAACCCAGAAAACCGGAAAAAGCGAGAAGCGGGCCCGAAAAAGCCGCCACTGTCCTTTCGGGCCAAGCCCCCTGCCCTGACGTCTAGGATGCACAAGCGCTATTTGCTGTTTAACCACGGCAAGGTTCAGCGGGCGTCCGCGTTCTAATTACTGTGCTAGATTCGAAGATTGGCAGCATTGTTGCGCGAAAGACCCGTGAGCACACCAACACCACACGACCCGAACCACCCGAAAATAAAGCGCGTGGAAGTGTATTGGCATACGGTGACGTACAAGACCGTGGCCGTTTACGCCGTGCTGCTGGTGGCCATCGTTTTCGCGGCGGTCTATTTGATCGATCCGAATCTGTACACGCAGGCCTACGACAGGCTTAACAAAACCATCGGCAACGGGGACAGCGACGCGCTGCCCATCTCGCTGACCCAAGCCAAGTTTGTAAACCTCGACGGAAAAGTACAAGTGAAGAAAGTCAATTCCGTGCAATGGGTGGACGCGGATTTCCGCACCTCGCTGGACAAGGGCGATCAAATTCAGACTTCGGCGGATGGCGCGGCGCGCATCACCTTTGCTGACAATACGACGTACACGGTGAAGTCCGGAACATTCATCACCGTGGAGGAGAATTCGATGGGGCGCGAGCAACCGTCGAGTTCGGGAATACGCATCAAGACCGGGCAAGTGGACTTGAAGACGCCAAATTATTCTTCGCCGGATTCGAAGGCCGCGGTGAGCATGGAAGACTCCGTGGCATCACTGCATTCGAACAGTAGCGCGGCCGTGAAGTCCGACCCGGAGCACAAGGAAAACGAGATCGTGGTCTCCAGCGGAAGCGCGGAAGTGCAGCGCGGCCAGGAAAGAGTGGAGATTGGGGCTCATCAGAAGGCCAGTTTCCCGACGGGCGGGCCGATCACCAAGTCCGACACGCTGGCGCCGCCGGAGCTGAGTTCGCCGCGCAACTTTGAGCCGCTCATCGTGGAAAATCCCAAAACCGCGGCGATCCATTTCGAATGGAAGGCCGTGCCACAGGCGGTTTCCTACACCGTGCGAGTCAGCGCGACGGCCATGTTCACTAGAACGGCGAAGGAAGCTGCAGGGGTTGTGGGAACCAGCGTGGATATCTCCGGGCTCGATGGAGGCGACTACTTCTGGAACGTAACGGCGACGAATGCCAAGAAGGAAACCAGCGAGGTCAGCGAAACGTTCCGGTTTACCCTCGTCGCTCAGGGAAAAACCCAGGAGATGCTTCTGGAGATTACGGGCACACAGATTCATGGCCGGGTGGCGGAAATCATCGGCCGGACGGAACCGGGCGCGGCGCTGATCGTAAATGGGCAGCCCGTGCCGATCATCGCAGCGGACGGCACCTTCCGGCACTTTACGGAGCCGCTCGAACCAGGCCAGCACACCATCGTCATCGTCGGAGAGAATCGCCGCGGCGGTACGGCTCAACAGAAGGTAACCATCGTCGTGCCAAAGTAAAAGTTCAAAACGCTGATCGTTTTCTGGTCACGCCAGAAAGAAGAGGCAGGCGCGACTTTGCGCTGGTCGCCAAGTCCGGAGACAATGGTCTAGTGGGCCGCGCGGCGGTTCCAGGAGACCGTCGGGAAGTTAGGCAGCTCGTTGTCGACCGGACGGCGGAGAGGGTTTTTCCGCGGGGGGCGGAGGGATGAATAAGAACGGTTACAACCTGAGGTCGATCTTTAGTTTGTTTTCTTCCGACCTCGCCATCGATCTAGGGACGGCCAACACGCTGGTGTTTTCGGCCGGCAAGGGCATCGTGGTAAACGAGCCCTCGATCGTGGCTATAAACAAGTCCACCGGCGAAGTCGTGGCCGTCGGCCGCGAAGCCAAGGAAATGCTGGGCCGCACGCCGGGAAACGTGGTGGCTATCAAGCCCATGAAGGACGGCGTCATCGCCGACTTCAAAGTCACCGAAAAAATGCTGACGTATTTTATTCAGAAGGCGCATAACCGCCGCGTGCTGGTGCATCCGCGAATCGTTATCGGCGTGCCCAGCGAGATTACCCCGGTGGAAAAGCGCGCGGTGCAGGACTCCGCGTATCGCGCGCGCGCCAGCGAAGTGTATCTGGTGGAACAAGCCATGGCCGCGGCCATTGGAGCTGGTCTGCCGATCGAAGAGCCTTCCGGCAACATGGTCGTGGACATCGGCGGCGGGACGACGGACATTGCCGTGATCTCCATGAGCGGCATCGTTTACTCGCGTTCCGTGCGCGTGGCGGGAAACGAGATGGACGAAGCGGTGATGCAGTACTTGAAGAGAAAATACAACCTGCTCGTCGGCGAACGCACCGCGGAACAGATCAAGATGGAAATCGGCTCGGCCTATCCGCTGGAAAAGCCGCTGACCATGGAAGTGAAGGGCCGCAATTTGATCGAAGGCGTCCCGCGGACGGTCACCATTGACGACAGCGAAATTCGCGAAGCCTTGAGCGAATGCGTGGCCACCATTCTTAATGCTGTGCGCGTAGCCTTGGAACGCACACCGCCCGAACTTTCCGCCGATATCAGCGACCGGGGCATCGTGCTGACGGGTGGCGGCGCGCTGCTGAAGAATCTCGACAAGCGCATCCGGGAAGAAACCGGTCTGCCGGTCTCCATTGCCGATGATCCGCTGGCGTCCGTGGTGCTGGGCACCGGCAAAATGTTGAGCGATTTCAAGTTGCTGCGGCAAGTTTGCATCGATTAACGGATTCTCCGGATTTGTCGCTATCGCAGAAATTTTGAACCGCACAGGGCAAGGTCTGTGCTACTGGACTCCATGGTTGGCATCCCTTCTCGACACAGATCACTCTTCCTGCTAGGAGGCGTCGTGCTCCTGCAGGTGCTGCTGCTCGCGGTGCAGATCAAACGTGACTCGCAAGGCCGGCTGATCCGCGTTTGGACGGTTGGAGCGGTGTCGCCGTTCGAGCGCGCGGGCGCTCACGGCATCAGCTACATTCGCGACACCTGGAAACACTATTTTGCGCTGCAAAACGCTTGGCGCGATAACGAAGAATTGAAGCGTGAAAACGGCGCGCTGAAACTGCAAATCACGCAACTCCAGAGCAAAGCTGGCGAAGCCGATCGTCTTGCCGCACTGCTGAAGTTCCGCCAAACGAGTGTGGACGTGCCCATGGTTAGCGCCCGCGTGATCGGCGGAAGCGCCGACTCCGACAGCCAGACCATTTATCTTGATCGCGGCGAGCGCGACGGCATCCGCCGCAACATGGGCGTCATCACCCCGGACGGCGTGGTCGGCAAGGTCATCGAGTCCTACAGGGATACGGCGCAAGTTCTGCTGCTGACGGACAAAGCCAGCGGCGTGGGCGCGATGCTGATGGATTCGCGCGTCCAGAAACCAGTTGGCGGCACGGGTGAGCCGTTGCTGGTCATGAAGTACATCTCCAACGAAGACAACAGTGTGAATCCCGGGGACCGCATCGTCACCAGCGGCATGGATCGCATTTTTCCGCGTGACTTGCCCGTGGGAACAATTGCGGACATCAAGGCAGGCAGTACCTTCAAACAGATTCGCGTGCGGCCCGCTGCGAACCTCGAACGTCTGGAAGAGGTGTTCGTGCTGCTGACGATGAAACAGCTGGAGATGAAAAAAGATTCCGCGGAGCCGAATTCCGCAGCGCCCCCTGCCGGGGGGCCTTCCGCCGCTGCAGCCAGTCCGGCTTCGCAAGAGAAACCATGAACGACGCCTTCGATATGCGCGGTGGCGAGCTGCACATTGAGGTGCACAAGTTCCGTGCGGGCGCGATCATTCTGGCTACCGCCTTTGCCCTCGTGTTGCAGGCTTTTCTGCCGATTTATTTCTCTAAGGCCGCGATTCTGGATCTTCCGCTGCTTCTGGTCATCTATTTTGGCCTGAGCCGGCGCAATCCCTCCACGGGATTGCTCCTCGGCATGGTGATCGGAATTCTGCAAGACAGTCTCAGCGGGCCCACCGTTCCCCTCGGACTCTACGGCATCGGAAAAACCGTGATCGGCTATCTGGCTTCCTCGATCGGCGCGCGCCTCGATACGGAACATCCCGCGGCGCGTTTCGCCCTGACCATTGCATTTTTTGCCGTTCACCAGGGCGTCATTGCCTTGACGCGTCGGCTGCTTCTTTCTCAGCCCGAGCCGTGGTTCACCATGCACCTGGGCATCGCCGCGCTGGTCAACGCCGTGGTCGCCGTGTTTCTCTTCATGCTCCTCGACCGCCTGCGTAAACCCTCCTAACCCCTACTGAGCTAGCAGGAATTGCTTGAAGTCGTCGTAGTCGCTGGACATCGGCCGGGACAATTTCTCGAGCTTTAAATAGGCAGCGAGGCGATCCGGCAGCTGCGGCGCTGTGCCGATGGCGCGCTCGACCACATCGGCGAATTTCGCGGGATGCGCGGTGGCCAACACCAATCCTTGCGCGGGGTCGGCATGCTCGCGCTTATAGGCTTCCCAGCCGAGCACTCCGACAGCGGTGTGCGGATCGGCGATATAGCCGAAGCGCTCGTGGAGGGACTTCATTTCCTCGAGCGTCTCGTCATCGCTCGCGGCGTGGCCCCAGATTTCGCGCTTCACATATTCGATGCGGCCGCGGCACAAATCCAGCAGGCGTGGAAAATTATTCGGGTTGCCGACGTCCATGGCGTTCGAAAACGTTTGTGTCGCCGGGCGGGGACGGAATTCCCCGGACCGCAAATATTCCGGCACGACATCATTGGCGTTGGTCGAGGCTACGTACATGGCCACCGGCAAGCCGATGCGCTTGGCGAAAAGGCCGGCCGTCAAATTGCCGAAATTCCCGCTGGGCACAGACACGACCAGCGGCACCGAGGCCACCGGCAGCTGGCGGTACGCCGCCAGGTGATAAAACATCTGCGGCAGCAGCCGCCCAATGTTGATCGAATTCGCCGACGTCAAAAACGTGCGCTTGTTCAGCTCCAGGTCCGAAAACGCCTGCTTCACGAGCCGCTGACAATCGTCAAAGCTGCCCGCCACTTCGAGCGCCGTGATATTTTCGCCCAGCGTCGTGAACTGCTTTTCCTGCGCTTCGCTGATACGCTTTGAAGGATAGAGAATCACCACGCGAATTCCCGGCACGCCGAGGAAGCCATGGGCCACGGCGCTTCCCGTGTCGCCGGAGGTGGCCACCAGAACCGTCAGCGGCCGCGTTTCTCCCCGAACGAAATAGCCCATCAGCCGCGCCATAAATCGCGCGCCAAAATCCTTGAACGCCAAAGTGGGACCATGAAACAGCTCGAGGATGTGCAAACCGGGCGAGAGCGACACCAGCTTCACGGGAAAATTGATGGCTTCGGCAACGATTTGCCACAAAACCTCTTCCGGCACATCCGGAGTAGCGAAAGGCCGCACCACGCGAAAACAAACTTCCGTGAACGGCAAGCGGCGAAACTCTTCGAGTTCCTCGGGTGAGCGCCGCGCGATCTCCACCGGCAAATAGAGCCCGCCGTCGGGCGCCAGCCCCCGCAGTACCGCGCCGCGCAGCGAAGTCAGCGCCGCCTTGCGCCCGGTGCTCCGGTACCTCATTGCCGGCGCTCAAGCTGTCCGCCAATTTTCCCTAGAAACGCCGCCACATCGAAAGCCGGATCGCGCAACTCGGCCACCTTCAACGTACAATGCGCCAAAGCTTCGTAGCTCTGCCGCCGCGCAGACATCAGCGTGGGATAACAACGCGCCACTGTTTCTTTGGGCGATTCGCCGCGCTTTGGCTGGAAAGCACCGCGCCACAACACCGGTTTGGGGTCACTCAAGTAGCGTTCGATGAGAAGCTGCTGCTCTTCCGCCGAGGCGGCCAGATACACGACGGTCATCCTCCGCCGCAAGCGCAGCAACAAATTATTCCCCGTGTAAATCACGCTGCCCGTGGTGTCCAGCACCAGCGGTTTTTCGGGTGGCTGCTCGAGCGACGTCAGCACCTCGCCCAGAGCGTGAATCTCTTCCTCGAGGTACTGCGCCTCGCGTTGTGCATATTTCGCGGCATCCGGCCAGCCCATCCACGCCGCCACACCGTCAATCCCGGAATACCCGCCGGCGGCCAGCCGCGGAGCCAGTTTCCGCTCGATACAGTCGTCGCAGCAAATAGCATTCCATCCCTCGGCGGATAATTTCTTCGTCCAAAAGGTTTTTCCAGCACCGGACATCCCGATAAGGGCCAAACGCAGAGGCAAGGAGGCTTCGCTTTGCATGAGAACAGTCAGACTACGATAACGCGTGCCCGGTCCGGTGAGCAAGCGTGTGGACCTGTGCGCTGTCGATAAGTCTCGAGCGCTCAACCAACCAGGTCTGGGCGGCCGGCTCATTTGAGAATGCCCATCCTGACAACCGATCCAAGCTTTTTTGGCTCCGTGAGCGCTGCTCGAGCACTGTGCGAATACGGACAGCGCCCACGGGTACGCTAGGGGTACCATGTTTGCTGCGTGCAATCGTTCGCGGTGGAAACGTTAGGAATCGAGCGACGCCACCAAGGAGAATCCAATGAAGGTAAAGACATTGCTAGTTGTGGGTGCGTTCTCGCTGGCGCTGCTCATCGGCGGGTGCTATGCAAGCCCGACGCCAGCGGCAGGGCCTGCGGGGCCGCCGGGAGACCCCGGACAACAAGGTGCCACCGGCCAGCCGGGAGACTCGGGGCAGCCTGGAGATGCCGGCCGCAAGGGCGAAGCGGGCCGTGAGGGGGAAAAGGGCCGAGACGGAGACCAGGGACGGGCTGGAGATCAGGGACGGGCTGGAGACCAGGGACGGGCCGGAGATCAGGGCCGTACTGGCGACCAGGGACGAGAAGGCAAGGACGCACCGTGTCCAGCCGGAGAACATCGCCATACAAATCCTGACAACGGAAAAACCAGTTGCGTTAGAAACGACTGACTTGTCCGGCCATTAGAGATTCCAGGTGCAAACTCCGAAATAACCTTGGCAGCAGTCTACCGTCAATCTGGTGACGGTAGATTGCCGCATCCCCGCCCATCGCCCGCAAGCCAGATTCCCTGTCGATCAGAAACATTTTTGCCGAGAAAGATCCCATGAAACCTTTGCCTCCCCTAAGCGTCTTATGGATAAGGGCGAGGTCCTTCCATGAAAGCAAAGCGTGAAAATCCCGGAGATCTGCTCCAGGGAACGCTGGACCTGCTGATTCTAAAAGCCTTGGCTCGCGGCGCCCGGCACGGTTACGGCGTCGCCGAGTGGATTCACGAGACTTCCCGAGACATCCTGAGGGTCGAGGAAGGCGCGCTGTACCCCGCGCTGCATCGACTCGAGCTGCGCGGCCTGCTCCGCTCAGAATGGGGCGCATCGGATAACAATCGCCGCGCCAAGTTTTATTCCCTGACCGTGGCGGGAGGAAAACAGTTGGCCGAAGAGACCGCGTTTTGGCACCGCATGTCGGGGGCCGTCGCGCGAATACTCCAAACGGCTTAGATCGCGCGGGAGGAGACTATGTTTTCTGGGCGGCTACACCAAACTTGGTTGCGACTAAAAGCGCTTTGGAAGCGGCCCCAGCTCGATCCGGAGGTCCGAGGCGCGGCGGGCCACGCGCGGCGGCACGCTTGGCGCTAGGAGTAAGTTCCCGTTACGAGAAACTCCAAGCTAGCTGTCAACGAAATTCTGGAGCGAGAAGACGTGCAAGGGTGGCGGAACAAAACCTGGCGGCGCGCCAAAGCCATGTGGAAGCGGCCGCAACTGGATCGCGATCTCCATGACGAAGTCGCGTTTCACTTGGCCATGCGCGAAGAAAAGAACCGCCGCGCCGGGATGGCTCCGGAAGAAGCCCGTTACGCCGCGCGCCGCCAGTTCGGAAACCCCACCAGTCTCGAAGAGAGGAGCCGGGAAATGTGGACACTCGTATCGGTGGAAGGCCTGCTTCAAGACATCCGCTTGGGCGCCCGCAAGCTGCGCAAAAGTCCAGGTTTCACCTTCGTCGCGGTGCTGACGCTAGCGCTCGGAATCGGCGCGAACACCGCCATCTTTTCCCTGATCCACACGGTGATGTTAAAGAGCTTGCCGGTCAGCAATCCCAGAGAACTGTACCGCCTGGGAGCAGGCACCAGTTGCTGCGTCCTTGATGGCCTGCAGGGGAATTTCGGAATTTTCTCATATTCACTCTATCAGCAGTTAGAGGCCAACACTCCCGAATTCTCCGAAATGGCTGCATTCGGCGGCGCCTTGAATTTCTTGAGCGTACGCCGCGCCGGCGCAGCCGGACGAGCTGAACCGTATGTCGGAGAATTCGTCTCGGGCAACTATTTTTCGACATTCGGGCTAGGCGCTGATAGCGGGCGGCTGCTCTCGGCGTCTGACGACCTACCGAGCGCCCCGCCCGTCGCTGTCATGAGCTACCGCGCCTGGCGCGAACACTACTCGCTCGATCCCTCCGTAATCGGTGGCAGTTTTCTGGTCAACGGACATCCCGCGACCGTCGTTGGCGTCACCCCTCCGGAATTCTTTGGTGAAACGCTGCGCAGGGATCCGCCGGACTTTTGGGTCCCGCTCGCCGATGAACCTCTCTTGCGGCCAGAGGGCTCCCTGCTCACGCACCCGGAACTGCATTGGCTCTACGTCGTCGGGCGCATAAAGCCCGAAGCAAAACCCACGCAAGTCGAAACGCGCGTAACGCTGGAGGTACAGCAGTGGCTCACGAGTCAAGGACAAATCCCCGAGACCTTCCGCGGTGAAATTGCCAAGCAACACGTCACTCTCAGTCCGGCGGGCAGCGGAGTAGCGCGCCTGCGCGCCAACTACGCCGATGGCTTGCGCTTGCTCGCGGCTGCGTCCGGACTCGTGCTTCTGATTGCGTGCGCAAATGTTGCGAATCTGCTGCTCGCGCAAGGCACGGCGCAACGAGCGCAAACCGCGATGCGCGTCGCGCTGGGCGCACCACGATTTCGTCTGATCCGGCAAGCTCTCACCGAAGGATTGATGCTGGGGCTCCTCGGAGGCGCGGCGGGCCTGGCCGTGGCCTATGTAGGAACGCAAGTTATCCTCTCGCTCGCATTTCGCGGCGCGCACTACGTGCCCATTGACACGGCGCCTTCGCTCCCGGTGGTCGCCTTTGCCGCGCTGCTCTCCGTGTTAACCAGCGTCACCTTCGCCGCTGCGCCCGCATGGATCAGTTCGCGGGCTGATGCGGGTGAAGCCCTGCGCGGCGCGCAGCGCAGCATTCACGAAGGTTCGAGCGTTCCACAAAAATCCTTGATCGTGTTGCAAGCCGCGCTCTCGCTCGTGCTTCTGGCCGGAGCGGGCTTGCTCACGGAGAGTTTGCGCAATCTCGAGAGCCAGCAATTCGGATTCGAGACCGACGGTAGGCTCATCGTCAAGGTTGATCCCGGGCTCGCCGGCTACACCGCCGACCGCCTCGACGGCCTCTACCGAACGCTGCGAGAACGGCTCGGGCAAATTCCCGGAGTCGAAAGCGTCAGTCTCTCTCTCTATAGCCCCATGTCCGACAATAGCTGGTCCAGCGGCGTTAGCATCGAAGGCCGACGCGCACCCGCTAACCCCGGAGATTTCGATGGCGCTTCCTGGTTGCGCGTCAGCGCCGGTTATTTTGAAACCATCGGTACGCGCCTGACTCGCGGCCGCTTCCTCGACGAACGTGATACGCCAAGCTCGCGGCACGTGGCCGTGATTAACGAGACTTTCGCGCGAAAGTATTTTCCCAACGCCGATCCTCTCGGAAAACACTTTGGTCTGGGCGACGCGCCGCACGCCGCCGACTATGAAGTCGTCGGAGTTGTCGCCGACGCCAAATACATGGATCCACGCGATGTAGCCTGGCCCACCTTCTTCCGACCCCTCCTCCAAACTGAGAAGTTCCGAGACCAGGCCGATCAATCCGCGGAGATCCGCTCGAACTGGATTCACGACATCGAGCTCCGGGTCTCCGGACGCCCGCAAAATCTTCAGCCGCTGATTCGCGAAACACTCGCCAGCATCGACCCGAATATGCCGGTTGTAGACATGATGACTTTCGGCGAACAAGTCACCCGCAATTTCAACCATGACCGTCTCATGGCGCGTCTTGCTGGAATCTTCGGACTGCTGGCCCTGGCCCTCGCCTCGATCGGTCTATATGGCGTGCTCGCCTATAACGTCGCCCGCCGCACGCAAGAAATCGGCATTCGCATGGCTCTCGGCGCCGCACGCCTCGGCATTTTGCGAATGGTACTGCGCGAAGCGTTGTTCCTCGCTGGGCTCGGCGTGGCCATTGGCATTCCCTGCGCGCTGGCCGCCAACCATCTCCTAACCAGCATGCTCTTTGGCCTGAAAGCCACGAACCTAGTCGTTCTGTCCCTGGTCACCGCCCTTCTGCTTATCGTCGCCATAGCAGCCGCCTGTTTCCCCGCGCACAAAGCTTCCGCAGTCGATCCTATGGTGGCGTTGCGCCACGAATGAGCGGTTGATTTTCAAGTTCGCTGCCAAGCTCTGCTTGCCCTGTCCCAACCCGCCGGTTTCCCACAGAGAGTATTGCCTAAGCAACTGTCCTTCCAGGCGGCTTGCAGCCTCCTTCCCCAAGTGCTACGTTTAGAATGACTTTGGTGCTCTAACGAAGCACAAGTCCGGCAGTGACTCGGGAACTCCTAGGGAATTTTTCGAATTATTTCTTTCCGAAGAAAGTTTTCGACAGACATTTGCTGCAGATTTTTCGTGACGCGAGCATGTCCCGGCCCACTCGCGGGACGGGCGACGAACAGCCCCGATGAGAGTGTCGGCCGCCTGGCATCCATAAAATAAAGGCTCGCGCGCGGGGTCTTCGTGTCGTACTGGTTTCGCAACGACAATCGTCTGCCACAGGCCAGACTGGCCATCGCCTCCTACGTCATCGTGGGCATGGTCGGTTTGTTGCTCCTCGGTTTCTGGAAACTCCAGGTCGTCGACTCCGATAAGTACGGTCAAATGGCCGAGCGCAATCGCGTTCGTTCCATTCCCATCATCGCTCCGCGCGGCCGTATGCTGGACCGCGATGGCCGCGTCCTGGTGGACAACTATCCGTCTTTCAGTATCCTGCTTCTCCGCGACGATCCCGCTCTGATCGACAAAAGTCTCCCGGCTATCGCCGAAGGCCTGAGCATCCCGATCAGTGATCTGAAGGACCAGCTGGAAACCACCAAAAACCTTCCGAAGTTCCAGCCCATCGTTATCAAGCCGGAAGCCAACAACGCAGACGTGGCCTTCATCGAATCGCACCTTTTCGACATCCCCCTCCTCGAAATGCTCATGGTCCAGCGACGTCGCTATCTTCCGGGCGGCTTCATGTCTCACGCCAGCGGATACGTTGGCGAAGTCAGCGAGCAGCAAATCGAAGCCAGTAATGGCCGATTTCGCCCCGGCGACCTCGCCGGAAAAACCGGTCTCGAGCGCCAGTACAACGACATCTTGACGGGCACCGACGGTATGCGCCGCGTGGTCGTCAACAGCGTCGGCAAAGAAGTCAAAGATCTTGGGCACCTTACCGAACAGGAACCGATTCCCGGCAAGCAGATTCAGCTCACCATCGACTACGATTTGCAGCAGGTCGCCGAGCAATCTCTCGGTGCGCGGCCTGGTGCCGTGGTCGCTCTCGATCCGCGCACCGGGGAAGTCCTGGCCATGGTCAGCCGACCCACGCCCGATGCAAACGATTTCGCTGTCCGCATTTCAGCCGACGAATGGAAGAGTCTCAACGACGACCCTCTGCATCCCCTATTGAACCGCGCCATCCAAGCGCAACTTGCTCCCGGTTCCGTTTTCAAGATCGTGACCGCCACGGCGATGCTTGAGGACCATGTTCCCGAGGAAGGTTTCAAGACGTTTTGTCCCGGCTACGGCACATTCTTCGGGCGCCAGTACCATTGCTGGGTGTACTACGCGAAGACCGGACCGAGGACGCATGGGGTGCTGAGTCTGCACGATGCGATTCTGAAATCGTGCGACGTTTTTTTCTACAATGTGGGCATGCGCTTGGGCATCGACAGACTATCCTATTACGGCAGCAAACTTGGCGTCGGCCGCAAAACCGGCATCGATCTTCCTTCCGAGGAGCCCGGGCTGATGCCTTCGCAGGAATGGGTCGAGAGAGTCTTTCATCGCAAATGGTATGCGGGTGAGGTGATCTCTGTAGCCACCGGCCAAGGCGCCGTCACTTCCACGCCGCTGCAGCTGGCCCGTTTGATTGGCGGAATCGCCATGGGTGGCGTTTTCAAACAGCCGCACATGTTGAAAGATGCCCAGAATATTGGTGAGGAGCGGTTTCCCATATCAGAGCCGACCGTCGAAAAGATCACCGACGCCATGTACGGCGTCATCAACGAACCTGGCGGCACGGGTGGTAAATTGAAACTCGCTGGGATTGAGTTTAGTGGAAAATCCGGCACCGCCCAGGTCATCGGTTATGGGACCCGCGATCGCGTCGGAAAAGAAAAGAAGTTTGAAGACAACGCGTGGTTCGTCGGCTATGCGCCGCGCCGCAATCCAGAGATCGTCGTTTCCGTCCTGGTCCAGGAAAGCGGCCAGCACGGAGGTGAAGCCTCCGGGCCTGTCGCGCGCGACATCATCAAAGCCTATTACGATAAGAAAGCAAGGAAGACCCAAGGCCAACTCACCGCCGACGACGAACGGTATGATTTGGGTCCTGGCGCGGCCGCCGCTCTAACGATCCATGCGCAGCCGGTTGTGAAGTCCGCTTCTGGGATAGCGCCTGGGCACGCCGCAAGCGTCGATCCCGAGCGTTAAGTTTTTGCGGTTTGAAATATTTGGGAGTGAAAAGTTAGTTGGCAGAAAAGCGCAGCAAGCAGACATCTGGTCCTTGGCTCGTGGCTCTTAGCGGTAGACTGTAAACTTCTTTTTTATGAACGACGCACCTGGAACTCGCGATTACGACTGGTGGCTGCTAGCCATCCTCGCCACCATCTGCGCGCTCGGGGTCATCGAGATCTACTCGGCCACGCACGGCAGCGCCCTCGCCGGCATGCAGAACAAGCAGCTCCGTTGGCTGGTGGTAGGCTTTGTGCTGATGTTCGCGCTCTCCCGCCTCGACTATCATCTAATTCTCGATCAGGCCCCCATCCTCTATCTCATCGGCATCGCCGCTCTTATCGCCGTCCTGGCCTTCGGCCACACGCGCTTCGGCGCCAAACGCTGGATTCCCATCCTCGGAGAATTTCTTCAGGTGTCGGAATTGGTCAAATTGATTATAATCATCGTCATAGCGCGCTTCTTTGCGGATGTGCGCACCGATGAGCTTTCCCTGCAGGATTTGATCAAGGCAGGGCTCATCGTGGGGTTGCCGCTAGCTCTGATTCTCAAGCAACCCGATCTGGGCACCGCGCTTGTTCTGGTGCCCTTGCTGGTGGTAGGCGCATTTCTCGCGGGCTTGCAATGGAAACATGCCGCGGCGATTGCGCTCATCGGGCTCTTGATGCTTCCCGTTGCATGGCGCGTCATGAAGCCCTATCAGAGGGAAAGAGTTACATCGTTCATGCACCCCGAAGAGGACGCCAAAGGCTCCGGCTATCAAGTTCTGCAATCAAAGATTGCCGTCGGCTCGGGCGGCTTCTGGGGCAAAGGTTTTGGCAACGGCACGCAGAATCAACTGGGCTACATCCCCGTCCGATATTCCGATTTCATCATGTCGGCCTGGGCTGAAGAGCAGGGCTTCAAAGGCGTGCTTCTTGCCCTTGGGCTGTACATGGCTC
>Ga0210403_10001273_pt1 | contig 24174 bp, 20 predicted proteins | sample IncBWC19MmetaG_FD_150863 | JGI IMG/M metagenome (GOLD analysis project Ga0210403, IMG submission 150863) | Forest soil microbial communities from Barre Woods Harvard Forest LTER site, Petersham, Massachusetts, United States - Inc-BW-C-19-M | ecosystem: Environmental > Terrestrial > Soil >... | reverse complement strand
CAGATTCAAAAAAGCTTTGGCCCTCAGATATTCGGGCAAAAGTGAACGGTCCTTGAACTGATTGACGGAACGATTAAAAAAAGACAAGCCTTTTACTAAATTCGTGAACCGCTTAGAAGCCAGTCCGATGAGAATTTGCGAAGAAGACGCATATGCATAAATAATTGGTTTCATCTCTTTCGGAGGCGAGGCAAGGTTTAAATTGACGAGAAGGCATTGCGATTGGCTGGCAAGGTTGTATGCCTCCGTCAGTGATCCGTTCGACAAAGCCATTGCGGCGGCCTCATGTAGAAAGATACCTATCCTCAAAACATCGATCGTGGGCAGGACTTTTTCCTTGCCTTCCAAATTAAGTTCATTGAGCTGAAACCTGATGAGCAAGGGGTCACTCAATTCAATCACGTCATCAAGTTGTTGTTCAACTTCGGCCACATCATAAGCAATTGCGCCGTCACTACCGGCTGTAAATCTGTTCGCTTTCATTCAATCTTAAAGGAATAATCATTTGTTCGAGCAATGGACGTTTAGATCAGGCCCCTTTCGAGACCTGACCTGATGATGGAGCCCAAACCCATTGGCTTCATCAACATCCCTAAAAAACCAAAAACTTGCGCTATGAAATTGAAAGCAAGTAAATCATTCACTGCGATTACCAGCCTAAACTGTGATTAAAAAGGAATTAAAATTGAGTCGCCTTCTTAAAGGCGGTCGCTATTTCTGTCCTCCGCCGGGCTTGAATTCACAAGGATGCGCGATGAATCGCAATGATGCGTTCAGTCAACTCAGACTTGGCGTTATCTCTGCAGTCCAGAAACTCAAATTTCCACTTCGATTTTTCAGGAACGTATGTTAAAACGCACCCTAATCCAGATGGATTGGCGACAAATGATCTTATTGGAAACGTGTTGTCATCGCCGATGGTGTGGGCACCCAATGGGGTTATTGGGATCAACGAAAGGTTTCTTTGTTATCCTCCTATGGTTGACATGGACTCCAACACAGGATGATCTTTCCTCTTCTGTTCTGCTTCAAATCCATTCTTTGGACGACTTGAAAAGGCTTGCAGTAAATGTTCTTTAATTTCTGAATCATTGCATCCCGACCTCATTAAATTTTTGATGTTGAGCACGCCATCGTCATACAAGCAGGTTTTTAGAGTGCCCTGCGCTGTAATCCGAATGCGGTTACATGTGCCGCAAAAAGTTCGGCTGAAGCCGGCAATGATGCCTACATTTCCCTTAAAACCCGGAACCTGGTAATGGATGGCCGTAGAATTCTTTTCATCTACTATTTTTTGAATCGTTGGAAACTCTTTCTGAATGTATTCAAGGATTTTTTTATAGGTCCATTGCAGCGTGGAATAGTGACTGCCTTCGCCATTGAATGGCATCTCTTCGATGAATCGAACCGATATGTTTTTGTTCTGCGTAAGCCTCACCATTTCCAAAATATCATCCGTATTTTTCCCTTCCATGACCACCGTGTTAATGTTCACAGGGATCTCGTGCTCAAGTAAAGCCGCAAGCGTACTCCACGTTTTTGCAAATTCATCCCGCCGGGTAATCATTTTGAATCGCTCCCCGTCAAGGGTATCAAGACTTAAGTTCACCGACGCAATACCCAGTGATTTTAATTCTGGAATATGAGGGGCCGTGAGGATTCCGTTAGTAGTGATATGAACGTCATGAATACCTTTTGTTTTCACAATAGTTCGGATCAATTGCATCAAATCCGTTCGAACAAAGGGCTCTCCTCCCGTCAGCCTGATTTTTGTGATGCCCATCTGCCCTAACAACGTTACTAATCGTTGAATTTCTTCAAACGTGAGCAACTCTTTTTTGGGCAGGTACTTGATACCCTCTTCGGGCATGCAGTAAAAACACCGGAGGTTACAACGGTCAGTTACGGCCAACCGTAAATAATTGATCGGTCTTTGGTGGTTATCAAAAAGCTGTGCCGCCGCCATGAGTCGTGAAGTTCGATAAAAAAACATTATTAATTAAGAAAGAGAGCATGATGGGATAGTCCACGGTGAAATTTCAAGGCAAATAAATTAATTTTGCACTGTACTTGCGGATTTTTAGCAAGTTGCTTGCATGAAAATTAAATTGATTGCCTTCGGTATTGCCAAAGAAATTCTTCAATCACGACAGGTGGAGATTGAAATGAATGCAGGGGATACCATTTCAGCCCTAAGAAAGACCCTTTTTCAGCGCTATCCGGAATTAGCTAAACTGAAATCCCTGTCGTTTGCAGTCGGGGTAAACTACCAGGAGGATACCTATGGGTTGCATGACAATGATGAAGTGGTCATTATTCCCCCGGTGAGCGGGGGCTAGTAATCTTCAGATCCTCAAGCCACTGGTCCAATCCGCCTTTCAAATTCAATAAATTGGTGAACCCATACTGTTGTAATTTCTCTATGGCCAACCGACTTCTTGCGCCGCTTTTGCAATGAACGACAACCGGGATGTCACGGTTGATCTTCGAAACATTTTTTTCGATGGTGTTCAATGGAAAGTTCAGGCCACCGAGGTTCACCAAATCAAATTCTTGTGGTTCGCGAACATCAATCAGTTGAAATTTAATTTCTTTATCCAGCATTTTTTTTACTTCAACGGGAGTGATTTCTTTAATTAAAGCCTTAAGATGGGCTGGGTTACAAAATTCTTCATAATCGATCAAAGTCTTTAAACTTGGATTTTTACCCGACACGGGGTTATCCGGATCGCACCTGAGATTTACAACACGTGTTGTGAAATCAAGGCTGTCGAAAAGCAAAAGTTTTCCGCTTAGGGTTGTTCCTATACCGGCTACTATTTTGATTGCTTCATTCGTCATCATTGATCCAATAATCCCGGGCAACACCCCTAAAACCCCACCTGCGCCGCACGATGGAACCATTTCCGGAGGTGGCGGTTCAGGAAAAAGGTCGCGATAGTTTGGGCCGCGGCTTCCATCTTTTTGTACTTCATTGAAAACGCTAACCTGGCCTTCAAATTGAAAAATGGCACCGTAGATCAACGTCTTCTTAAGCAACACACACGCATCATTGACCAAATACCGCGTGGGCAAATTATCCGACCCGTCGATCACCACATCGTAATCGCCAAGAATTGACATTGCATTTTTTGAATTCAAAATGCAATTATGAGTTTCAATTTTGATCAACGGATTTAATTGTTCCAGCCGTCGGCGTGCGATTTCTGCCTTGGGTTTGCCGATATCCTCACTGGTAAATAGAATTTGTCGTTGAAGATTAGTGGTATCAATAACGTCAAAATCAACAATGCCTATCCGTCCCAGGCCAGCCGCAGCCATATAATAAAGAGCAGGGGAACCAAGCCCGCCGGCTCCAATCACCAAAACACTTCCTTCTTTTAATTTCTGCTGGCCTTTCTGGCCAAGTTCAGGAAGCAAAATTTGTCTGCTATAGCGTTGCAGCTCTTGCGGTGTTAGCATATAAAGCTAAAGTTAATAAAGATTACAGCAGTGCGCTGACCGTTCCAATCATCTTATCTATTAGCCATTCCACAATATTTTATCGATTTTGTGCCGATCGTATCTAAATTGTAAACTTTATTTCTAAACCTTAATACGATGAAAATGGCCATTAAGATGCTCTACACCCAACGGTATGAACGCATGAAATATAACACCTGGTTTTTGTTCCTGATCAGTTCTTTGGTTTCCCATGCGCAGGAGCGAACACTGCCTGCTGAGTCGGCGGTGACGTCAAACAGTCAGGTGACGATTAAAGGGAAAGTGGTTCCTTACAAAGTTACGGCCGGTACACAACCGGTATGGGACAAAGACGGAAAAGTTATTGCGTCCCTTTATTATACCTACTATGAACGCACCGATGTGGCAGACAAAGGTAAACGCCCGCTGATGTTGTCATTCAACGGGGGCCCGGGTTCTGCTTCTGTGTGGATGCACGTTGCGTATACGGGCCCAAAACTATTAAACATTGATGAAGAGGGTTATCCTGTGCAGCCGTATGGGATCCATGATAATCCACATTCGATTTTGGATGTGGCCGACATCGTTTATGTCGATCCTGTGAATACAGGCTTCTCGCGGATTCTTGATCCGAAGGCGGAACGCTCGGTTTTTTTTGGCGTCAATGCCGACATCACCTATCTCGCAGAATGGTTGAATACATTTATTTCACGCAACAACCGCTGGACATCACCCAAGTATTTGATTGGAGAGAGTTACGGAACTACCCGGGTGTCAGGTCTCGCTCTTGAACTACAAAATGCACACTGGATGTATCTCAATGGGGTAATCTTGGTTTCACCCACCGAGTTGGGCATTAAGCGCGACGGACGGATTGGTGATGCCTTGTCTGTTCCCTATTTCGCAGCCGCAGCGTGGTATCAAAAAGCATTGCCTCCTGACCTTCAGCAAAAGGATTTGAATGACGTATTACCTGAAGTGGAAGCTTTTACGATTGATGAATTGATTCCTGCTGTCGCGAAAGGCGGATTCATTGACGACGCAAAACGTAAACAAATAGCCGCCAAGATGTCACGCTATTCCGGGCTTTCCGAAAAAACAATTTTACAACATAATCTTTCGGTGCCAACAGATTTCTTTTGGAAGGAACTTCTTCGCGATAAGAATTTTACGGTCGGCAGACTTGACTCTCGCTATCTGGGTTTAGATAAAATGCAAGCCGGTGAATCACCAGACTACAATTCTGAACTCACCTCATGGCTTCATGCCTTCACACCAGCCATTAATTATTATCTGCGTGAAGTACTTAAATACAAAACAGATATTAAATACAACATGTTTGGTCCCGTCCATCCATGGGACAATAAAGACGATCGCACCGGCGAAAATCTTCGACAGGCCATGGCCGAAAATCCATACATGCACCTGATGATTCAGTCGGGTTATTTTGATGGCGCCACCACCTACTTCGATGCCAAATACACGATGTGGCAAATTGACCCGAGCGGAAAATTGAAAGACCGTATGAGGTTTGAAGGCTACCGCAGCGGGCACATGATGTATTTGCGCGCTCAGGATCTCGCTACCTCCAACGAGCACATCCGCGAATTCATAAAGAAATCAACTCCGGCATCCGGACAACCGGCTAAGTATTAGAGAACTTTCACAGAGGCAAGGCGTCAGGCCACCTTGAAGGTGTCAGACGTCTAATTTGGAATGAAGAAATTTTTGATCGGAATCCCGAACGATTGTATTCGCTTCAGGATTTCGGTCAAATTTTTATCGCCAATATCTTTTCTCCCTTTCGTTCGAAATTGCATTTTCAGGTTTTTTAGATGAAAATACTGCAGGAATTGATCATAGTTTTTATCGTCATTGAATTGGTGATGACCGGTAACAAATTCAATCTCTCCGTTTTCAAACCAAATTAACCATCGGGCAAGTTTGGCATTCGAAGTGATTTGTTCCCTGGTTAAACTTGTGTAGTCACCTCTCGGCGTTACGTTTTCAATTCCAATGGCAACGGGGTTTCCATCCTGATGTCGTTTGATGAACCAGTGATGATGATCTCTTTCAAAAGAAAACTGGTCATCTGCATTTGAAACGGGTGGCGACAAACAAATAATCGTTCCATCCCGATCAACAATGAAGTGCGCGCCGTTCGGAAGTGCTCCGGCTTTTGACAGGGTGCCCCATGATTCTGGAATTTGATCGTTCAAAAACGAAGAGACCTCCAAACTTGTTTTTAAATCGCCATCGCCCATCGCATGAAACACAATCATTTTTGGTTTCAACCAGATCGAATCCAGTCCATAAACCGCGTACACAAATGCTTTGGTGTGTTCCTTCATGGCCTCGCCAAAGGGAACAGCCATTTCAATGATGTTCATTTCTTCCTTTGTACCATCAGGATTTCTCCATTCCACTCTCCTCTTAATCGATTTTTTCTGAAGAGCATCAAAAGAAATGATATTGGTGAGCAGGGGGTATTCCTCTTGCGCTACAAGGCAGACGCAAATCAATTGAAATGAAACTAGTAAGCTACATTTTTTCATAACAGCCACAAGTATCCAGCATCGAGCCTCCAGCCTCCAGTATCCACCATCGAGCCTCCAGCCTCCAGCCTCCAACCTCCAGCTTCCAGTATCTAGCCTCCAACTCACCATGGCTCATGCGAAGAAGCGGTAGCAAAAGCAACCCCGTTGATCATAATCATCGGCGTATTTTCAAGCCGCGGGTGATTCAATTTTTGAAATGCAAACGACCCAAGGCCATTGGATGGCGAATTGTAAAAAATCCGGTTGCCACTCACCCACCATTTTCCATAATCAGTATCCTGCAGGTTCCCAAAGGCGTTGGCATTGGGCAGCATCTTCCGATCAAGGACTGCATCAAAGGTGCCATCGGCATTCAGTGTGATGCATGAATTAGTGATCGCGTCAGTGGTGCTGGTGGAAATATCCATGTAACACCATTTGCCCACCAACTCAGGAGCAACCTGTCCATTTTGCGAATCATTATTCTGTGCAAAAAGTCGAGTGGTAACAACAGCTGCCAGTAGCAAGGCGAAAAAAAATGCGGTTGGGCTTACGCGATTGCAATTGGTTTTCATACTGCGAATATGGAACTCTTTTTTTGTAAATTGAGTTTCCATTTGCAAAACAATGAGGCCCGCCAAATCTTCATCCCCAGTAGTTGCCCTGATCGGCGTGTGCTTTTTTTTATCCTTTTCCTCCCATGCTCAGGTGAGGGGTGGGGAGATCAGCAAAAGCATTTTCTTTGGTGGCGGCAGTTATTATATGGATGATGAGCAGGCGACTATGCTTTCGAGATGGCTGGATTCCATTCCGAATCTGTTGGAGAAATATGAGATTCAACTCATCAGTCACACAGATAATATTGGAGGGAAACGGTTCAATGAGTGGCTATCGCGGATGCGGAGTCAAACCGTGCATGGTTTGCTAATTCAGAAAGATATTCCGGAAAGGATGATTCATACCCGCGACTGGGGAATGGAAAACCCGGTTTACGAGAACGATTCCTATCAAGGGGTGATCATGAACAGAAGGGTGGATGTGGTGCTGCATCCCGTGGTATTTTAGTAGGCAGTAGGCGGTATGCAGTAGGCAACTACTTAAAATATTAAATCTGTCTTGCCTACTGACCCCCGCCCGCTGCCTACTTGCTATGTAGTTTTGCCTACTGCCTACTGGCAACTGCCTACTGACTTCCCTATCCGAATTCGGACAGTGTTTTGCAATTGCGGACGAGCTGCATGCAACAAAAACCCTTTTTCTGCGTCCTATACACTAAATTTCACTTGGCATTATTTTGGGCATTAAGGACAGTGAATGAAAGATTCAAGAACCTGTCTATGTCCCTACCTAATGCCCTAACCCCACTATCCAATGATTAAGCTCAAGGACATCGACAAGTACATTGACTCCCGTTTTCAGCGCACTTTTATCTTAAAAGGCATCGAACTGGAGGTTCAGCAGGGTGAGTTTCTCACCATCATGGGCCCTAGCGGAGCCGGGAAATCGTCGCTGATGAATATTATTGGCATGCTGGATGAACCCTCGGCCGGTGAATATTATTTCTTCGACGAGCCGGTGCACAAAATGAAAGAGAAGCACAAAAGCGAGATGCACAAAAACTACATCGGTTTTATTTTTCAGGCGTATCACCTGATTGATGAGTTGACCGTGTATGAAAATATTGAGACTCCGCTTTTGTATAAAGGCGTGAACAGCAATATGCGCAAAAGTATGGTAGCTGAAATGCTGGACCGATTTAACATGGTGGCGAAAAAGGATTTGTTCCCGGAACAATTAAGTGGTGGCCAACAACAACTGGTGGGCATTGCCAGGGCCATTGTTGGGGAACCTAAATTATTATTGGCAGACGAGCCTACAGGGAACCTGCATTCGGATCAAGGTAAAGCGATCATGGATATTTTTCAGAAGTTAAACGATGAAGGAATCACCATCATCCAGGTAACACACTCTGAAGAAAATGCTAAACGGGGAAAAAGAATAGTGCGGGTTGCTGATGGAGCAATAGCGGCAGATGAGAAAGTGAGATAAGTAAATATGAATATGAAAAAACATTTATTGACGTGGTTATTGAGCGCAACGGTTGTTGCGAGTTATGGGCAAGCCCAACCACAACCTCAACCTAAAGTCTTGACGTTTGATGATGCTGTGAAGATTGCGTTGCAAAATGGAATGCTGCTGAATCAGCAAAAGAATAATTTGCAGCTGAATCAAATGCAGAAGACCTCTTATATTTTGGGTCTTGGTCCAACGGCTTCGGCATATACACAAGGCGTTCGAATAGACGGAAATACGTTTAATAACAACACGGGCCAGGTCGTAAATGGTATTTTCGATCAGGTAAGTGGTGGCGTCAATGTCAATTGGAACTTATTCAACGGGTTCAGCCAGGTAAACAGAGCTAGGCAATACAGTAATCTCATGGACGCTCAAGCATTCTACGTTAACAGGACTGCACAAGACGTGATTAATACCGTAGCCAGTCAATATTTGCTGGTCTTGGTTGATGCCGAGTTGCTTAGGATTGCCAACGAAAATTGGGAGGCCCTGAAAAAACTATTGGTGCAAGTGAAAGAACAAGTAACCGTTGGCGCGAAATCGCCAGTTGATGAATATAATCAAGATTCTCAGACTAAGGCCGCTGAAATCCGAGGTCTTCAAGCCCAAATTACCTTAATCAATGATAAGGCCCTACTCACCCAAACCTTGTTGCTCGACCCAACGGAGGAAATTGAATTGATAAAACCGGATTGGGATGTCAATACCATCGCAGCTGACAATGCTGATTTCAAACAACTATTTGAAACCGCTTTGAAAAACAGAGGAGATTATCTGCGTGCCGTTAAAAATGAAGACGCTGCCCGATTTGGTATGAATGCGGCTCGTTCTACGATGTTACCAACACTGACTGCATTCGGTAATTTATATTCTGCATACAACCATGCTCATGGCGATCCTGGTGTAAGGCCTTTTGATGTTCAATTGAAATCAGATAACCTTAAAAAAAATTACGGACTCGTATTGAACATACCTATTTTTGGAGGGACCCAAAACCTTCAGAACCGAACGAATTTTGTTCAACAGCGTGTTCTCTATTTAAATAACCAATGGACCAGAAAGAATGTGGAGGTCCAGGTTAAGACCGATGTATTAAGAGCCTATGAATTTATGCAGCTCTATTCCCAGACATATTCGGTTACCATTGAGCAGCTTAAGGCCGCGGACTTGGCCTTGAGGTTTGAAAGTGAACGGTACAATCTGGGCGTTTCCAGTTTTGTTGACTTCGCCAACGCAAACCGGGTTTTTGTGCAGGCTCAAACGGACAAGGCGCAGGCCGAATACCGGCTTCTATTCCAAAAAGTGCTTATGGATTATGCCGTGGGCACGCTAAAACCAGAGGACTTTAAGTAGTCAATTTTTATATTTTTTCCCTACATTTGCAGCCCCGATGGAACCATCGGGGCTGTTTTTTAGCTAAAACAGCCATGTTTAACAAAATTGCTGTCGCCTGGCCCAGTCCGCAGCATGTAATCTCAGGGCATATTATTTTATGGCAAAAGCGCAAAAAACCAACGCTGACAAACTGGAAAAGAAAGCGGATGCTCCCAAAAAAGCATTGGCAGTAAAAGGTGCCGAAGAAGATGTGGATGTAAAAACCGCAGAAGCTGAACTCGCACAAGACGACCTGGCTGCCTTTAAAGCAGCTAAGAAAAGAGAAGAAGAAGAAGGCATCAGCCGGATGATCAAGGATGTGACCGCCCGCAAAGCCACTACCTCCAATGTATCGCTTGAAAATTTCGATTGGGAAGCCTTTGATAAAAAAGGATTCGGAGAAGGATACTCGGCCAAAGACCGCCAGGAAATGGACAAGATTTACGGAGGCACTATTGCATCTGTAAGCGAAAGTGAAGTAGTGAAAGGAACGGTCGTGGGCATCAACGACCGCGATGTGATTTTAAATATCGGGTTCAAGTCCGATGGTCTTGTACCATTGGCAGAATTCAAAGACATGACCAATTTGAAAATTGGCGACATGGTTGACCTCTTCATTGAAGAGCGTGAAAACGCGATGGGTCAATTAGTGTTATCCCGCAGAAAAGCGAAGTTGGTGAAAGGTTGGGAGTACGTTCAAACAGCTCTGGATAAAGATCAGGTAATCGAAGGTTTTGTGAAGCGCAGAACCAAAGGTGGTTTGATTGTTGACGTGTTTGGCATCGAAGCCTTCTTGCCCGGTTCGCAAATTGATGTGAAGCCGATTCGTGACTTTGATATTTATGTAAACAAAAATATCGAAGTGAAAGTGGTGAAGATCAATTACACCAACGACAACGTGGTGGTTTCTCACAAAGTGTTGATCGAAAAAGATCTGGAACAGCAAAAAGCTGCCATCCTTACCAACCTTGAAAAAGGACAGGTATTGGAAGGGGTGATCAAAAACATGACCAACTTCGGCGTGTTCATCGACTTGGGTGGTGTTGATGGATTATTGCATATCACAGATATTTCCTGGGGACGTATCAACCATCCGGAAGAGTTGTTGAAACTTGACCAGGTGGTGAAAGTGGTGGTTCTCGATTTCGATGAAGACAAGAGAAGAATTTCTTTGGGCATGAAGCAATTAACGCCTCATCCCTGGGAATCATTGGCTGCCGATATCGCTATAGGCTCGAAAGTGAAGGGCCGGATCGTGAATGTTGCCGACTATGGCGCGTTCCTCGAGTTGCAGCCAGGCGTAGAAGGGTTGATCCACGTTTCAGAAATGAGCTGGTCCCAACATTTGCGCAACCCACAAGACTTTATCAAGGTGGGTGACGAACTCAATGCGGTAGTGCTTACCATCGACCGCAACGAGCGCAAGATGAGCCTTGGCATTAAGCAATTGACAGAAGATCCATGGACACGTCAGGATGTGCTGGCGAAATATGCCGTTGGCACACGCCACAAGGGCATCGTTCGCAACCTGACCAACTTCGGGTTGTTCATCGAATTGGAGGAAGGTATTGACGGATTAGTGCACGTTTCTGATTTAAGCTGGACGAAGAAAATCAAACACCCTTCTGAATTTACAAAGGTGGGTGATACGATCGAAGTACAAGTATTGGAATTGGATGCGGTGAACCGCAGACTGGCATTAAGCCACAAGCACCTCGAGGAAAATCCCTGGGATACTTTCGAGAATATTTTCACGGTAGGTTCCATTCACAAGAGCACGATTATCAGCAAAAATGATAAAGGTGTTGTGATCGAATTACCGTACGGTATTGAAGGTTTCTGCTCTTTAAAAAACTTAGCGAAAGAAGATGGCTCGAAAGCTGAAGTAGGCGAAAGCTACGACTTCAAAGTGCTTGAGTTTTCAAAAGAAGACAGGCGTATCACCTTAAGCTTGAAGGCAACCTGGTCAACGGAAGAAGACAAGACGGTTGCTGCTGCTCCAAAGAAAAAGGCTGCACCCAGCAAAGGCAAAACCATCGATAAGATCAACCAGGAGTCTGAGAAATCAACCTTGGGTGATATCGAAGCTTTAAGTGCCTTGAAAGAGAAGATGAAATCCAAGCCGGCTGGCGAAGGAAATTAATCGGATAAATTGTTCCAACAGAAAGTGGCTTTAGGGCCACTTTCTTTTTTGATAGGAATACGATTTAGTTTTTTAGTTTTGTGAAATCAAAGGGTTCCGTGGCCGAGTGGCTAGGCTGAGCTCTGCAAAAGCTCCTACAGCGGTTCGAATCCGCTCGGAACCTCCCTCTTCAAAATAACTCACTGAGACGCAGTGAGTTATTTTTTTACACCTAATTTTTATCCACTTATTTACCACTAACTTTCGGTCAGTGGAAAGCCATACCTTTCATTTTGCTTGCCCCTCGAATCCCCTTCTTAGGCAGCTGATCAGGAAATATTAAGTGAACGCTCTGCCTGTATTTTCATTATTTCAATTTTACTTTTTTCGTAACCCAATCACTTCCTATTCCATCAGAGCTTTTCTGCATGGTAAGAAAAGTCAGACTATCAAAATTTGTAGTGTATTTGGTCTTATCACCATAAACCCAACCTAACTTACATTGAAACGTAAATTTTTTGGTTGTCATGTTATAGGTATCAAGTTCACGACACATCGATTCATAGTTCGGATCAATTTCATACTTCCCAAGCAAAAGATCACCTTTCACCGGAGAATAGTCGAAGACGATATACCGATCCAATTGATCAATCTTTTTAAGTTGTTTATCCACTGTGTAGAGAAAATTCACGGGAATGTTGGCTCCTGTTCTGCTGCTGATAATTAATCCTTGCGGGGTCTCCGTAACGCCAAAGCATTCGGTCTTAATCCCATTCTCCATAAGTATTTTTCGTCCAAATTTTCCTAATGGGGTTAGTTCGGCTTCGGTTTGTGCAAGGGCTTGAACCAAGGTTAAAGCTACAAGGGTCAAAGAAATAATGTACTTCATATTTATTTTTTACGGGTCTCTAATTTAATTTGTTGTCACCATTTACCTTCTTGACCCATTGGCTCTTGAATATGAAAGATATTTCTGCCTATCCATCCAATGGAATGCTTTTTAGTTTTAGGTTTTATAGCTTTTTCTTTTGGCTCGTATTCGGATAGGGTTTTTGGTTTCATTATTGAAACGGTTTTTATGGCAGCCCTTGGTTCTTCATAGATATTAAAAACGTATTTTTCATCCTCAGTTGTTGGAGAAGTTTGAATAAGAAATAAACCTTGTCGCCCTTCCTTAAATTAATTGCTTCACCAATGTAAATTCTGTTAGTTAAGTGATCACCAGTCGGGAAAACAAAACTTCTAATTAATTCTTCATTGTGGAACAGTTCAACTGTGACCTTGCTATTAAATATTTGATCGTTTTTTACATTGATGAACTTTACTAAATGATTGAAATCGATCTGGCAGTTTCTTGGGTGTATCGTAACCAATCCACACGAACGATTTTGTTTGACGAAGAAATGATTTCAGGATGGGCTGAATAGTCGATTTGAGCATTTGCTGATATCGGGAGAAATAGAATAATAAAATATTTGTTCGACATTCGTTCCTCAATAGATTCAGGTACTTGATTTGAGATATTGACTACTAATGCATGTCATTTAGTCGCCTCACTAAGATTACTTCCATTGAACTTCCTGCTCCATGCACAGTGTAGAAAATTGTGTCATTTCTTAGAAATGCATACTCACCATCGATTTTAACTTTGCCATCCTCTGAGAGGGTGACATCTCCATCTTTTCCATCCTCTGTTTTTGCGCTTATAGCGTTACCATTTACGTCTATTATTAATAATTGCCCAGATGGATACACGTAAGGAGTTTTCATGAATTTAAAAATATTCTCTCTGTCGGCGCTATTCCCGGCTACAACATTGTTTATGCCGATCGCTATGATACCATCTACTATCTTAGCAATGGCAAGCTCCCAAAGCGAGATCAATCTTTTCATTGGAACTCAACCGTTCCTGGTAATACCCTTCGCACACAATGGAAAACATTTCATCCCCTGAGCGATTTACCGCAGGTGCTAAATCCACCCTCAGGTTATGTTTTCAACAGCAATCATTCACCGTTTCTGGCAACTGCGGCGGGCGACAACATCAGGAAGGAAGATTACGACCCCACCATGGGTTACGAGACCAATGAAAATAATCGAAGCAAAAGATTTATAGAGTTGGTCGCACAAAATGACAAGATCAGCTACGAAGACTTTCAACGGATCAAATACGATTTGCAACTGCCTTCGCAGCTAGCGTATAAAACAAACTGCGATACGCTGTTCATGTTAAAGGCAGATGGTAATTCAGACGTAGCGTCGCTCATTATTGAACTTAATCAATGGAACAGGCAAGCAACGATAGAAAGCAAGGGGGTAACTATCTTCGGAATCATCTATTATCAAGTGCAAAAAGAGCGCTCCCATGGGGCTAACTATAAGTCGTTGTCGAAAGATAAATGCCTGGAACTTCTGCGTTTTGCAAAAACGTACTTACTGAAGAACTTCAAGACAACCGATGTCAGCCTGGGGCAATATCAAAAACTGGTGCGCGGAACCAAGGCAATACCGCTTCCGGGTCTGCCGGATGTCATTGCTTCCATGCTATCAGTGCCTTATAAGGATGGCCAGGTAAAGGGGGATCAAGGTGAATCGTATATTGAACTGGTAAAATTCACCAAGCAGGGTCCCGAGATTGAGACGATCAATTGTTATGGAGCCTCCAACAATCCGAACGATGCTCATTTTTCCGATCAAATGGAATTGTTTGTTCATCAAAAAACAAAGCCGATGATGCTGGACAAAGAGAAAATATACAAGGAGGCAAAGAAAATTTATCATCCAAAATAAGGTCTTCACCTGATTTTGTCTACCTATAATTTTTACCAGGCCAATAATTCCCCTGACGCCCTTTGGTCTCGGTCATTAATTTCGGGATTACCTGTTATGATTGATTTATTTTAAGAGGCACAATGATGCGATAGGAAACGCCATGGTTATTTGAGTCGAATTTAATTGTGCCTTCCATGATCTGTACGCGTGACTGAATGTTTAAAAGCCCATTTCCTTTGGCAATGGAATTGATGTTGAATCCAACGCCGTCATCTTCATAAATGATTTTTAATGAACTGGAAGTAAAATTTATTCTGATTGTAATTTTTTTTGCGTTGGCGTACTTTAATGAATTTGATATTAACTCCTGAATGACCCTGAACAAGTGGATACCGATTTCGGGTTGCCTGACTTCCTCTCCCAACGCGTTTACTTCAATGTCGATGTCAAATTGATCTTTGATTCGCTGCGTGTAGATTCTGATCGCCTCGACAAGTCCAAATCGCTCTAAATCGGCTGGGGCAAGGTTGGCGATAATGTCTTTTGTGCCTTGAATTGTTTCCTGGAGTGTTTCTTCAATAATTGAAGCATTTGGTTCGTTACTCTTTTTGAAGAAACTATTCAAAAATAATTTAATGGCAGCCAGATTAGTGCCAATGCTATCATGCAGATCCTTTGCTATCCTACCTCTCTCAGACTCCAGGGTTTCCAGCTCTGCTCGTATTAATTTTTGCTGTTGTTCATTGATGATTTTTAATAAATCCTGTTTTTCCCTAAGGAGTTGAATTCTTCTTCGGTAATATAAGAAGCCAAGCAAACTTAGCATAAGAAGTAACGAAAGTTGGATGCGCCAATTCATCAACCATTGAGGGGAAATTTTAAGGGGGTGTTTTATGGCTGAAGCCCAATGGAAGTTATCAGTTGAATATTCCAGTTCAAAAGAATAATCTCCCGGGCTTAGTGAGAAAAATTTGATATTCCTCTCCGCATCGTAATTCCAGTTGCTTGACGACGAGAGCCGATACCTGATTAAAATATTCTGATTTTTGAAATCAATAAACCCGAAATTGATTTGAATATTGTTTTGATTGAACTTCAGTTTGCTAAGATTTTCCAAGCTATCAACGTGATTGTTGATGAGCACATCTTTCAGATAAAAGATAGGGGTATCTTGTTTTTTGTACGGAAGATTTGCGGGCAGCAGCGAAAAACGGTTATCGTAAAAAGCCCACACGTTGGGCTTTGAATAGCTCAAATGAACTATACGGTTGCTTGAAAGCCCGTTTCTTTTCGTATAAAATTGGAACGATGGAGAGTTAACAATCAACCGTTGCAGGTTGGTGGCGGCCAACCCTTTCTCCGTACCTAACCATAATGTGGAATCGACTATTATAGCGGAGTAAACATTGTCGGCAATAAAATTTGTTTTTGAATCATAGTGCTGACAGCTCCAATCATTTTTGTTGATAACATAAAAGCCACTTCCCAGTGTTGTTATCAGAAGAAAGGACTTGTCCAGATTCAATACTTTTGAAATCTTTAAATTTTCTAAGTACTTCGGAACTTGCACCGGCCGAAAGGAAGATGTAAAGACAGTAAGACCTAGCCTGCCGTATAGGTAGAGATTGCTACCGATTTTATTAATGAACCGTTGTTCTCCGAAAGGGGAACCAAAGACCGTTTCTTTGTACGCATCGAATTTAAAAATTCTTAAGCCGGAGACGGCCCAGGTATACCTGTTGTCTGATGCAACCCCACTCAAACTCATCTCGGCCAACGTCTTAATGTGTGTGAACGCTGAGTCTAAAAGGTATGTTTCTGACGTTGTCGATATCCAGATTTGGCGTTTAGCGTCTTTGGAAATGGAGAGGATTGAACTCCCCCTGAATTTCTTTTGACTTATCAATTGTCCCGTAGGCCCAAGTACGGTTAAGAGACCCGCTTCATCACCAATCAGTGTTTTAGAGCCATCTGCAAATACTGATCTGATTTTAGGATGCAAAGGCATATCCACCTGTAAAAAGCGCAACTCAGGAACGTAATAGACGCCATCCTCTAGTGTACTTACCCAATGTCCATTTTGCGAATCGCGACATACACTCGTTACCGATTTTGAATCCAGGAATGGAAAATGAACAGGGGCCTTGTCGTTGAGATCCACATAGCACTGCAAACCGTTGTGCAAGTATCCAATCCACAAGCTTTCATTGGCATCATTGTGTACGCTTATAATTTGGTCTTTAGCCTGAAAAACTGGCGTAACTGATTCTTTGCCAATTTTAAAAATTGTTGCACCGAGAGAAAAATAGTATTCGCCTTTGAAGCTGAAAGTACAGGAGATGGGATGTGTCTTGGTTTTGTCAGTCATAGCAATCTTAAAATCTTTGCCGGCCATGGTTACCCACTTTGTCAACTCAGCCTCTCCCAGATGACAGACTAACAAATGATTTTCAACTTGTTTCAACCGCAATTGGCCCTGTACAAGGCCTTCTTTTTGAACCCTTCCCTCAGGACTAATTTTTCCAATGTTATAGCTCGAGCCGAACCATACGTTGTCCGTTGAGTCGATGTAAAGAGAATATAAAAATCCAATATTGCACAGCTGACGTAGCGTATCATTAAACCGGTAAGGATAAATCCGTCTGTTATGGTAGTAGCTTATTTTTCCTGAAAAAGTACGAAACCAAACGCGTCCCTTCGCGTCCTCCACTATCCCAAAAACAACGGGGTCAGCTAGCCCTTCATTAACCTGAAAGGTCTCCATTTGGTTACCATCATAGCGGACCACTCCGTTATCTGTTGCAAACCAGATAAACCCATTTCGATCCTGATGGACATCATAAACTTCAGAGCTGGGCAGACCCTCTGTAACTGAATAATGAATAAAGGAGGGGGTTTGGGCCGAAGCGACATGGCTATAAAATAAAAGTAAAAAGGGGCAAACCCAGGTAGTGCATCTGACTTTAATTTTTGAAATCACAAGGTTAAAATATATCCAGAAATTGGGAAAAGATAATTCCTTTTAATCAATTTTTGTCTGACAGTTTTATTTTTTTACTTGCTTGATAATCCAGGTAACATGACCGCTTCGAATCGACCTCTCCAAATTGGTACACCGCTTACAGGAGCTGCCATCAAAGTAGTGATGCTAGGCTCTGGTGAACTGGGCAAGGAGGTAGTGATTGAGTTTCAACGCTATGGGGTGGAGGTGATCGCTGTCGATCGGTATGATCATGCTCCGGCTATGCAAGTGGCACACCGAAGTTATACTATTTCAATGCTGGATGGAAAGGCTCTTCGCGAAATCATCTATCGGGAAAAACCAAACTTCATTGTTCCCGAGGTGGAGGCGATCGCCACGGATACGCTGGTAGCGTTGGAGAGTGAAGGTTTTCGTATTATCCCCACAGCCAATGCCACGCGCCTCACCATGAACCGCGAAGGCATTCGTACGTTGGCGGCGGAGAAACTGAAATTGAAAACTTCTCCCTACCAATTTGCCGGAACGCCAAAAGAATTCACAGAAGCCGTAAAACACATTGGCATACCTTGTGTGGTGAAACCCATCATGAGTTCATCCGGCAAAGGGCAGAGTGTGATCAAGTCTGAAACGGATATTGACAAGGCCTGGATCTATTCGCAAGAAGGATCGAGAAGTGGCGGAGGCAAAGTAATCGTAGAAGGTTTTATTGATTTTGATTTTGAGATCACCTTGCTCACCATCAAACATAAAGACGGTGTTTCGTTTTGCGAACCGATTGGCCACCGCCAAGAGCACGGCGATTATCAGGAATCCTGGCAACCGCACCCCATGACCGGGAATGCCTTGAAAGCCTCACAAGACATTGCCCGCCAAGTGGTAAATGAATTGGGAGGTTCCGGAATTTTTGGTGTTGAGTTTTTTGTAAAAGGAGATGATGTCTATTTCAGTGAGCTTTCTCCTCGTCCTCATGATACAGGCATGGTGACCATGATCTCTCAGGATTTGTCGGAGTTTGCATTGCATGTGCGCGCGATTTTGGGTTTACCTATTCCTTTGATCAGGCAATTTGGCCCATCGGCATCGAGTGTTATCCTGGTACGGGGCAAATCACAAAATGTTATCTTTTCCGGCTTGGAGGAAGCATTGAAAGAACCTGACACGCAGCTTCGTTTGTTTGGCAAACCCGAAGTGAATGGCGAAAGACGAATGGGTGTGGTATTGGCAAAAGGACAAAGCATTGAAGAGGCTCGTGCTAAAGCCAATCAAGCTGCAAGAAATGTGAAATACAATTTAGGATAATTTATGAAAACGATACTTGGATTACTTTCGGTTGGCTTCCTCATGTTATTCGTTTCTTTTTCTGTAAAAGAGAAACGCATACTCGTATTCTCCAAAACAAAAGGATTCCGGCACGAGTCAATTGCTGCCGGCAAATTGGCATTGATGAAATTAGGGAATGACAGTCATTTTAAAGTTGACACAACAGAAGATGCCGACGCCTTCACCAGGGATAATTTGATGAACTATGATGCCGTTGTTTTCCTGAGCACTACAGGGGATGTACTCAATCCCGATCAGCAGAATGAATTCACGCACTTCATACAAAGTGGCAAAGGCTTTGTCGGAATCCATGCAGCTGCTGACACTGAATACGATTGGCCATGGTACGGAAAATTGGTTGGTGCCTACTTCAAAAGTCACCCCAAACAACAGAATGCAAGGGTGTTGCGTCAACCCACTAAAAAAGGATGGTTGAAGTTGAAAGCTCCTGATTCCTGGGAGCGTTTTGATGAACTCTATAACTATAAGGAAATATCCCCTGACATTCATGTTCTTTTTAAGCTGGATGAAAGTTCTTATCAGGGGGGAGAAAATAATGGCGATCACCCGATCATCTGGTTTCACGATTTCGACGGTGGCCGCTCTTTCTATACAGGTTTCGGCCATACCAAGGAGTGCTATTCAGACCCAATTTTTTTAGATCAATTGGTGACTGCTTTGAAATATGCAGTTGGTCGGTAAAACGACCAGAGTGTACAGAAATTGCCATCAAGTATTTTAGGGATATACAACAATTAAACTTTTCTACTCGTTATATGTCTAAAGGTCGAATCCTTTCAGGGGTTCAGACAAACATGTCAGAACAACATGAAATGCCAGTCAGGCAGAGCCAATCAAAAGATGATAGTCAGGGGTAATCCCTGTCTGCCGATAGGCAGGCGGCTGACTCAAACAAAAAACAATTCAAAAAAATGAAAACGAAATCGAATTTTGGTAAGGTGTTGTGTCTCGTCTTATTATTGATGCCAGTTATTTTTTCCTTCTCTCAATCTTATCAAGACAGTTTGAAGAAAGACGATGATGACATCATTGCGTCTATTGCACCTTATTCTTCCGATGTGCGGGGGGCGATCCTCAATGTGTCGCAGTACCCACAGCAGATTGTAAAAATTGAACGCATCCAGGCGCGTACGAGCCAATCATTTCAAGATAGGGTGAGTTCCTATCCTCGCGAGGAGCAGGAAAAATATTATGAATTAGCCCGCTATCCGGAATTGATTCACCAGTTGGTAGACGGACCACCAAAAACCCTGGAGCAAGTCAAGCCGATGCTTACCGGTTATCCGAAGGAAGTCTCCGATGCCGTGACTGGTTTGTTTCCCATGCACTTTGCTGACTTGCACGCGATGGACAAATCCTACCAAACATCGCAAGTGGCGTTAGGCAAGATCACGGAAGGGCTGCCCAGCGATGCGCAGGCTGATTTCAAAAAGATCATCGGTATGCCGGAAGTGATGAACCTGCTTACGGAGCGAATCGATTTGGTCGTGAGCCTGGGTGAGGCTTATAAAAATGATCCTGCAGGCACAAAGGAAAAATTGGATGCACAAAGCGCTGAGATCAATGCGCAAAACCAAAAAGATTTGGATGATTATAAGAAGCAGGTTGAGAGTGATCCGCAAATGCAGGAGGAAATGAAAAAATCTTCGCAGGAGTTTGCCGATAGTTATTCAGCCAACGAGGACGATCAGGGGCCGTCGGACGCCGTTTTGAGTCAAGGTCAGCCTCAGACCACAGTGATAAACAATTATTACGGCGCTAATTACAATCCCAACCCCTATCCTTATTGGTTTGGCTACCCGTATTGGTATTCGTACCCGATGTGGTATCCCTACCCCCTGTATTATCATACTGGTTTCTATATTGGTTTGGGCGGAAGTATAGTGGTTGTGGGATTGCCTTCACGAGCCTACTCCGGATGGTTTTTCAACTATGGGTACCGCCGGTATCCGCACTACTATAATTACTGCAATACCTTTTATAGTGCGCACAGTACCTATGTTAACCACACCAGCGTATATCGCGGCTTTCACTCCAATGTCAACCGACACTTCTCCACCTCCAACCGGGGAGCAAACAGTAATCGCGATGCTTATAGGAATAAGGCGGTAAGCCCAAATACAAATTACAATCGAACATCAACGAACAACCGTAATGTAATGCCAAACCGTAACTCGGTTAATTTCCGGAATTCGATTAATACCAATGGTAATAATTTTAGCCAAAGAAATTTTTCCAATTTCCACGCTACGCAATTTCATCAGCAAAGCTGGGGTGGGGTGAGGGGTGGAGGTATAAGTGGTGGTGGCAGTCGAATGGGTGGTGGTGGCGGCGGTGGACATGGAAGAAGATAATTATAAACGAAGTTTTTAACGCTGATCTAATACGGGTATGAGAAAGTGTTTTGTGCCTACATGTTTTGTTGCTTTTTTTGGCATTGCTGTCTGGAGCTGTCAGCCAAAACCTAATAATGGCGATTTATTAAAGAATATGGTGGTCTCGACGGATTACAATAGCACCGCTAATTTCAGTAACTATTCAAACTATTGGATGTCGCTCGATACGATCAGTTATTTCCTTAATACCGCCCCCACCGATACCCTTTCGACCGGTGCAGCGGTAAGAACCATTACGAATGAGGTAAGCGGAGCATTAACCACCGCAGGTTATAGTTTGGTTGGCAAGAATGCATCACCTGATTTTTGGGTTCATATTTATATAGTGGAGAATATTAGCACCTATCAGTCCTACTACTATAATCCTTACAGCTACGGATACTATGGAGGCTACTACGGTGGGTACAGCACCGTTAGTGTTTCAGATCAGTCGAACCTGTATATTTTTTTAGTCGACCTGAAACATAAGAGCACCGGCAAATCGTACTTATGGGGTTGTAATATTGGCGATCTGGCCAGTTCTCCGGATCAAACTACGGACACAATCATCAGGGCCATTGACCAGGCTTTCAAACAATCCTCCTACATTAAAAAATAATACGATGAGGAATATACTTTTGTCGATGGTGTTGTTTGGGGTAAGCTTTATCAGCGGAAAGGCCCAATACTATTACGATCGGTCTAAAAACCCGGATAAAAACATCGGAAAAATTTCGACCCCTAAAACAGGACGTGATTTTGATCACTTCTTTTTTCTTTCCTGGGACAATAACACGCCACTGTCCAATAAAGATTTTATTAGTGAGCCAAGTTCGTTGGGTACCAAATTTGGTTATCGTAAAAGAATTAACGAAGAGGATAAATTGTGGGTAGGTGGAGATTTTGGATGGGCCGTTTACAAGCAATACATCCCAACCCAAACGTATACTTCCGGAACGCAATCAGTCACCACGGATTTGTACAATTACGCTTATAACTACAGCCTAAGCCTTAACGTTGATTATTTTTTTCGGCCTATGGAAAAAGTATTCACCCCCTATGCCGGAGTTGGCATAGGCGCAGCCTACGATAAATTCGCACAATACTTTAATATTTATGGTACAGACGCGACGTCGTGGGGATTTTTGGTGAGACCTGAGGCTGGTATTTTAATCGGATTCAAAGAAAACTCCGCATGGCGCATCAAGGTGGCTTATCATTACGATTATGCCTCGAACACCAGCACAGACTTTGGGTACAAGAACTTTACGAATATGGGCTTCCAGGTAGGCATCGTGAAAATGGCGTGGTAACCCAGCCCTTCTCACAGAGAGCAAAAGGCATGTCATCGTTTTCAGACGCACTAGTTCTTTAAAAAGCTAAATCAGGATACTGTGTCGCCTCTCTTTTGGAGATGGACAAAAATGGGCTATTGTTCTGTGGCATTAACCTTTTATTTTTGCGAATGCCAGAGCAAATCCTCATCCTTGATTTCGGTTCCCAGTTTACCCAATTGATAGCTCGCAGGGTACGCGAATTGAACGTTTACTGCGAAATTCATCCATTTAATCATGTTCCTGCTATTCATCAGGGCATTAAGGGAGTAATCCTGTCCGGAAGCCCCTGTTCCGTGCGCGATGCAGGATCACCCGATGTGGACATTAAACAATTTGGAACTATTCCGGTACTGGGGGTATGTTATGGCGCTCAGCTGATCGCTCATAAAATGGGAGGAATAGTGTCCCCTTCCCAAATGCGCGAATATGGAAGGGCCAAACTCTCAACCGTCGATCACCATAATGAATTGCTCAAAGAAATTTCTCTGGACACACAAGTATGGATGTCGCATGCCGATACCATTGTTTCAGTTCCTGAAAATTTTGAAGTTACCGCAAGCACACCATCGGTAAAGATTGCAGCGTATAAATTAAAGAACGAAAAAATTTACGGTATTCAGTTTCATCCCGAAGTAACGCATACATTGGAGGGGAAAAATCTATTGCGCAATTTTGTGGTTCACATCTGCGGATGCGCGCAAGACTGGACGCCAGATCAGTTTGTTGAAACCACCATTGCTGATTTAAAAAACAAATTAGGAAATGACAAAGTTGTGATGGCACTTTCGGGAGGGGTCGATTCAACGGTCGCCGCAACGCTCATTCACCGGGCCATTGGGAAAAACTTATACTGCATTTTTGTGGATAATGGCCTTTTGCGCAAAGGTGAGTTTGAACAAGTACTTGCCTCGTACGAAGGAATGGGATTGAACGTGAAGGGCATTGATGCCAAGCAAAAATTTTATGGCGCTTTATCGGGATTGAGTGAACCGGAAGCCAAACGGAAAGCCATTGGCAAAACATTCATCGAGGTATTTGATGAGGAGTCGCACAAAATCTCAGATGTAAAATGGCTGGGGCAAGGCACCATTTATCCGGATGTGATTGAATCCGTTTCGATCAAAGGTCCCTCGGCTACCATCAAGTCGCACCACAATGTAGGCGGGCTTCCTGAAAAAATGAACCTGAAAGTAGTGGAACCTCTGAATACGTTATTTAAGGATGAAGTTCGACTAGTCGGAAAGACACTCCACCTTGATGCTGCCATTTTAGGCAGGCACCCGTTCCCTGGCCCGGGACTTGGTATTCGGATTCTCGGCGATATCTCGCCAGAGAAAGTAAAAATTCTACAATCAGCTGATCAGATTTTCATCAGTGCGTTGCGCAAACACAATTTGTATGATAAGGTTTGGCAGGCAGGAGCGGTGCTGTTGCCCGTCCATTCGGTTGGTGTCATGGGCGATGAACGCACCTATGAACAAGTAATCGCACTTCGGGCCGTGATGAGTGTTGATGGCATGACGGCCGACTGGGCGCACCTTCCCCACGAATTTTTGAGCGAGGTTTCATCGGATATTATTAATAAGGTCAAAGGAATTAACCGGGTTGTGTACGACATCAGTTCAAAGCCACCGGCAACAATAGAGTGGGAATAGAAATGAAACTCCAAGTGCCCGCCAAACCTCAAACGAAAGTGTGCAACTTCAATCAGTTTGAAATTTGCGATTTGAAATTTGTGTTTTTGAATATTCTGCTGCTCTGTCTCCTTTCTTCCACCGCGCTTTTCTCCCAGGAT
>Ga0210403_10001272_pt1 | contig 24189 bp, 15 predicted proteins | sample IncBWC19MmetaG_FD_150863 | JGI IMG/M metagenome (GOLD analysis project Ga0210403, IMG submission 150863) | Forest soil microbial communities from Barre Woods Harvard Forest LTER site, Petersham, Massachusetts, United States - Inc-BW-C-19-M | ecosystem: Environmental > Terrestrial > Soil >... | reverse complement strand
GACGCAAACATTTGCTATGGAGGAGCCGGTGGTATCAACCCACCAACGGGTCTCGCTGCTACTGTTCACTAATCTCATTCAATAGCGAACTATTTAGCCACGCCTCGTCATTCCCCCGGCAGGCCAACGTCGAAATTGCCCGATTTGTTGCTGTCCGATGCTCCGTTGAAGGCTCCCCAACGCTTCCTGCGGACCGGTGGCCCATGCTTATCAAGAGATCGTCGTTTCGCTAAAAACCCCTAGCATCTATGAAGAATTCCCTTAGCCAATACTATAAGTGCGCGGATCGCTATGGCGACTTCGCATTGACTGGGGCGCTCTCGAAGAATAACGGGTATTTTCGGTTCGGTGAGAACACTCTCTACGGCCAGTACTGCGGAGCCCAGCCGGGGGCCGATCCCGCGAAACCGCTCCGGGACGCGCTTCAGGATGTGCATTCAGAAGAGGGGACGGTCTGTCTGCCTTTCGATGTATCACAAGTGGTTGATGGCCTTCGCCTTGAGAAGTATGCGAAAAATGACCTGCGAAACAGAAACTCAGCTTTGGCGAGCCTGTACTACTTTGTCCGTCCACTGCTGCCGGTGGTTGTCAGGAAGCATCTCCAAAAAATACGCTTGCGAGGTTGGGAAGGAATTCCATTTCCCCATTGGCCGGTCGACCGGACTGTGGACTCGTTTCTGGAGCAAGTGCTGCTCTTATCAATGCGGGCGCAGAACCTGAAACAGATTCCGTTCATCTGGTTCTGGCCAGAGGGAGCTTCCAGTTGTGCATTGATGACGCATGACGTGGAGACATCGCTCGGGGTGGATCACTGCTCCATGCTAATGGACATTAATGATTCTTTTGGGATCAAGGCATCTTTCCAGGTTATCCCAGAGGAACGTTATCAGGTAACCCCAGCATTCTTGCAGTCGCTTCGGGATCGCGGTTTCGAAGTGGTCGTCCACGATCTGAATCATGATGGACACCTGTTCCGCGATCGAAAGCGCTTTGTTGAGCGCGCTGCAAAGATTAATGCCTACGGCACGGAGTTCCGAGCGTCAGGCTTTCGCGCGGGAGTGCTCTATCGCAACCAGCTCTGGTATGACTTACTCGATTTTGAATACGACATGTCTGTTCCGAACGTGGCACACCTTGATCCGCAACGGGGAGGTTGCTGCACAGTTATGCCCTACTTTGTCGGCAAGGTCTTGGAAATACCGGTGACTACAACGCAGGATTACACCTTGTTTCATATCTTAAACGACTACTCGACGACTCTTTGGGAGCGTCAGATCGAGCTCATCATGGAAAAACACGGTCTGATCACTTTCGTCATTCATCCTGATTACCTCACCAGTGGGCGGGCGAAGAATACTTACGAGGGGTTGCTCTCCCATCTGTCGCAACTCAGAGCTGAGAACAATCTTTGGGTTACCACGCCCGGTGAAGTAAATACCTGGTGGAGACAACGCTCCGAAATGGAGCTCGTCGAAGAAGATGGGCAGGTGCGAATCGAAGGCGTAGGCAAGGAGCGGGCTTCGATCGCATACGCTACCGAGCAAGATGGCCGGTTGGTGTTATCGGTGGCAGCAACGCGCTCGACTGTTGGCTCACGGTAAGTGCCGAATGACTGGTCCCAGCTGCAAGAACATCGTATAGCAAAATGCGCGGTAGACAAAACATCTTGCGACTGACGCATTGCAGCACGTCAGACTTCAAAACGATTTGGGAGGATTTGTGGTGGCTAGTACAGAACTGAAAGGCTGCGGAGTGCCGAGGGACAAAAGTGCGACCGCGAGCGTGTCCGATTGCGACATAGCGATCGTCGGTGCTGGCCCGTACGGACTATCCGCGGCGGCTCACCTTAAAGCGAAAGGTTTCGCGGTCCGTGTCTTTGGCGAGCCTATGGAATTTTGGGCCGATAAGATGCCGGCGGGGATGCTCTTGCGATCTCCTCGCGAAGCCTCGAGTATTTCAGATCCAACTCGGGCCTTTACTCTCGAAGCTTACGAGGCAACTTCCGGCAAAGAGCCGGCAGCGCCGCTTCCAATCGAAACGTTCGTGGAATACGGGCGTTGGTTCCAGCACCAGCTCGGTTCTGATCTCGACACGCGGTCCGTGGCGCGAGTCGATCGGGATGGAGACGAGTTCCGGCTTACCTTACAGTCGGGCGAGTCAGTTCGCACCACGCGAGTTGTGGTGGCTGCGGGCATCGGACCGTTCCGACGCAAGCCGGACCAATTCAAGGGCCTCGCCCATACGCAGGCTTCGCACTGTTATGAAGGGCGGAAATTTGGTGAATTCTCCGGAAGGAAAGTGGCGGTGATTGGGGCGGGACAGAGTGCGCTTGAATCAGCAGCACTGTTGTATGAGTCGGGAGCTGAAGTAGAAGTCATCGCGCATATTTCCGAGTTGCGTTGGATCGGTATGCATAGTTGGTTGCATCACCTGGGACCGATTTCGAGCATGCTCTATTCCAAGCATGACGTGGGCCCAGCTGGAATCAGCCGATTGGTAGCCGCTCCTAATCTGGTCCGTCGTTTGCCCTTGCCGTTAAGGGACAAGATCCGAAAACGCGCGGTTCGTGCGGCGGGCTCGCGTTGGCTGCCGCCACGGCTTCGTGAAGTCAAGATCACTACTGGTCGGGCTGTGAACACAGCGTCGTCGGTTGGTGATGAGGTTGCACTGAGGCTTGATGATGCGAGCGAGCGTCGGGTTCATCATGTTCTATTGGGTACCGGATACGATGTCAATATTGCCCGCTACGACTTTCTGCCTCCTGAACTGACGCAAAACGTCCGGCAACTCGACGGCTACCCGGTGCTGACGGGCGGATTCAGTTCGTCCGTGGCTGGTTTGCACTTCATCGGCGCAACGGCTGCTCGCAGCTTTGGTCCCCTGTTGTACTTCGTGGCCGGGACCGAGTTTGCATCGCTCGCGCTGGCGAAAAACATTGCCCGAAATGGCATGCATTCCAAGCAGCAATGAACCACGCCGAAATCAAGCCACCTGTGGAAGAAAACAAGATTGGAGCCCTCGTGGTTGGAGGCGATCACCCTGGATTGGGGATCGCCCGCAGTTTGGGCCGACGAGGGATTCCAGTTTTCATACTGGAAGATCAGCATTCAATTTCGTTGTTTTCGAAGTATGCGAGCCGGGTCATTCGAGTGAAGAACCTGCGTGATGAACAACAGACTATCGACTCGGTACTCGAAGTTGGACACCGCTTTGGACTGAAGGGTTGGGTGCTTTTTCCAACCAGGGACGAGACGGTGGCAGCTATCTCGCGCCATCGCGCGCGGCTCGCTGAATTCTTCCGTGTAACCACTCCAGATTGGAATACCGTGCAGTGGGCGTGGGATAAGCAGAACACTCACATCCTGGCTAAGCAGCTAGGCATACCAGCTCCTGAAACCTGGAGCCCGCGAAGCACGGAGGAGCTCGCCGCTCTTTATCCAAGATTGCCTTTGGCCATCAAGCCCGCGGTTAAAGAGAACTTTTTCTATGCTACCGGAAAGAAAGCTTGGCGCGCGGATACGCCCGAAGAGCTCAATCAGTTATTCGCGAGAGCGAACCAGGAAATCAAGCCCGAAGAGGTAATGGTCCAGGAAATCATTCCGGGCGACGGAAAACACCAATTCTCGTATTGCGCCTTTTTTCGAAACGGTAAGGCCCATAGCAGCCTAGTTGCAAGACGCAACCGTCAGCACCCCCATGAGTTTGGGCGCGCTGCGACCTATGTAGAAAGCGTTGAGCGTCCGGCGATCGAAGAACTGTCGGAACGCTTTTTGAAGGCCATTGACTACTACGGCTTGGTTGAAGTGGAATTCAAGCAGGATCCTCGCGATGGTCAATACAAACTGCTCGACGTAAACGCCCGAGCATGGGGCTTTCACAGCATAGGGTTACCGGCAGGGATCGACTTTCCCTACCTGGTTTATGCGGATCAGATGGGCGAGGAGGTCGAACAACGTCGCGGGGAATCAGGGGTCGGCTGGCTTCGTCTAATTACCGACGTACCGACGGTCCTCACAGGACTCCTGCAGGGGCGATTGAAGTTGGGCGCCTATCTTAGCTCGCTTCGGAGAACACGGGTTGAATCGGTCTTCTGCCTGGAGGATCCGTGGCCGTCTTTCGCAGAAGTGGTACTATTGCCCTACCTAATTGTCAAGAAGTACCTATAGTTGGAAGACCCTTTCAAGTGGCAACTATCTAGAATAGTCAGTAGCACTCTCGACAGTTGACTTTGCGCCTGACTTCTTTGATTATTGGAGCATCCCCCGCCAAATACGTGATCCTCCGAATTCTTTGACTACATTGCCTGCTGACCGCCTCATTCATGACCTTTTCGTCGAGCACGTCACACGTCCGCCTGAACGGCCAGCCGTAGTTTCCCAGAGAACGTAACCCTACACAGGTAACCCTATACTGATGTCGCTCGATACTCTCATACTCGAATCTGCGATAGCGCTGCCGGTCGCACCGGCCGCGGCAGTGCGCATGACTGAAAGCCCAGATGAAACCCGGCTCGGAGGAACACCCATGAACGTGAATTCGCCAACCTTTAGTTCGCAAGCCGCAGCAGCCTGTCCTGTTCCCGACTCCCGACAGACGAGAATCACGACGGTTCTCAGCGAGATATTTGAGGAGCTTTCTGGCCTGGATCTTTCACAAGCCGATGGCTCGACGACCTTCCTCGAGATGGGTTTCGACTCGCTTTTTCTGACACAGGCAACGCAGTCGCTGCAGGGAAAATTCGGTGTGAAGATTACCTTTCGCCAGCTGCTAGGCGATCTTGCGTCCATGAGTGCGCTCTCCGAGTACCTTGATAGCAAACTGCCCGCGGACGTTCTAGCAGAAGCCGTGCCGCCCGCGGTGACTGCTGGCGCCGTTCCGCTCGTTGCCACGGCGGACGTGCCCGCCATCATTTCGGCGGTTTCGACCACACCAGCAACCACAAGTCTTATGGGCCACGTTCCCTTTAATGGAAATGGAGAGAGTGCCATGTCTGAATCTCCGGTTGAACGCTTGATGCGTGAACAGCTTTCGGCGATGAGTCAACTGTTCGCAAAACAGTTGGAAGTCATGCGTGGCGGCGCGGCAGCGCCGGCTTCGTCTGTCCTTGCCGCGGCCCAAGTTGCTCCCGTCCCGGTTGTGCCTGCCACGGTTGCGCCAAAGCCTTCCTCTCCGTCACCCGCTCCAGTCATCACGCCCATCCCGGTGTCTGCCGCACCCTCTTCCACCGCGAGCGCGAAGCAAGAATTCAAACCGTTTGGACCGTACAAGCCGCCGCAAAAAGGTACGTCGGGCAATGTTTCGCCCGAGCAGGAGGCAGGCCTGAAGAAGCTGATCGACTTGTATTCGCGGCGCACCGCGAAGTCCAAGGCCAGCACCGAGAAGAATCGCGCCGCCCTCGCGGACCCGCGCGTCGTCTCCGGCTTCCGGTCGCTGTGGAAAGAGATCGTTTATCCCATCGTCACCGATCGTTCCCAGGGGTCGCGGCTGTGGGACCTGGATGGCAACGAGTACATCGACATCCTGAACGGATTTGGCCCGATCATGCTGGGGCACCGTCCCGACTTTGTCGAGCAGGCGATTGCCAAGCAACTCCGCGAAGGCTTCGAAATCGGTCCGCAGACGCCGCTGGCCGGCGAAGTCGCACAGCTTTTCTGCCAGATGACCGGCAACGAACGCATGACCTTTTGCAACACCGGTTCCGAATCCGTGATGGCCGCGCTGCGCGTGGCCCGTACGGTTACCGGCCGCAACAAGGTCGTGTTCTTCGCCGGCGCCTACCACGGCATGTTTGATGAAGTGCTGGTCAAGGGCGTGAAAAAGGGGGGCGTTCCACACTCAGCGCCGGTGGCTCCCGGAATTCCTCGTGATAACCTCTCGAACGTCGTCGTCCTCGACTACGGCACAGGGGAATCGCTCGAATGGATTCGCCAGAATGCGAAAGATCTGGCGGCCGTGCTGGTCGAGCCGGTGCAGAGCCGTCACCCGCACCTTCAACCGCGCGAGTTCCTGCAGGAGATTCGCAAGATCACGCTGGAGTCGGGTGCCGCCCTCATTTTTGATGAAGTAGTGACCGGATTTCGAGTGCACCTCGGCGGCTGCCAGGCACTATTCGGGATCCGCGCCGATCTTGCCACTTACGGCAAAGTCGTGGCAGGCGGCATGCCGATTGGCATCCTCGCTGGCAAAGCCGCTTTTATGGACGCTCTCGATGGTGGAACCTGGCGTTACGGCGATGATTCCTATCCTGAGGTTGGAGTCACTTTCTTCGCGGGCACGTTTGTCCGACATCCCCTAACTTTGGCGGCGATGAAGGCCGTGATGCAACACTTCCAGCAACAGGGTCCAGGCTTGCAGGAGCGGTTGACCGAGCGCACGACACGGCTGGTCAAGACCATCAATGAGTTTTTCGAATTGCAGCAGGTTCCTACTCGCATCGAGCATTTTGCGAGCATCTTCTATTTTGCGCTTCCATCGGAAGAGCGTTTTGCCAGCCTCTTCTATTACTTCCTCCGGATGAAGGGGATTCACATTCTCGAAGGCTTTCCCTGCTTCCTCACGACGGCCCACACCGATGCCGACCTCGAAAAACTTGTCGTCGCTTTCAAGGAAAGCGTATTCGACATGCAGGCTGCGGGTTTCTTCGCCAAGCCGTCCAGCGTGGAACAGACAGTCGTGAGTTTGGCGGCTGCGGCAGAGGCCGACGAAGAGCTCGCTCAAGAAGTTCCGGTCACCGAGCCGCAACTGGAAGTATGGCTCTCGGATCAGCTAAGTGACGATGCGTCTTGCGCCTTCAACGAATCATTCACCTTGCTTATGCGCGGAACAGTGAACGAGGTGGCGCTCAAGGACGCGGTTCACCAAGTCGTTAATCGCCACAACGCCCTGCGCGCGACTTTCATCCACGAAGGCCAAGTGCAGAAGTTCGCTCCGAAACTTGATCTCGACATTCCAACTGTTGATCTCACTGCGCTCAGTGCTGCGGAACGTGGCGCCCGCTGGAAGCAGCTCATTCGCGATGATGCACATACGCCTTTCCGCCTCGTGCAAGGTCCGATGGTTCGTGTGCAGCTCGTCAAAATGGAGCCGGGATACACCTGCCTGGTCTTCACTGCGCACCACATCGTGTGCGACGGATGGTCCACCAACGTCCTGCTCGACGAACTGCCAAAAATCTACAACGCACTCAATCGCGGCGAGTCCTCGACCCTACCCTCGGTGCTGCCTTCGCCCATGAGTTTCGCGACCTACTCGAAATCGCAGAGCGAATTCCTGAAAGGACCGGAGGGCACGAACGTCGAAAAATTCTGGCTCGAGCAATTCCAGCAACCCGCGCCGCTGCTCGATCTGCCGACGGATCGGCCACGGCCCGCAGTGAAGGAATTCAAGGGGGCCACCTACCGTACAAGAATAGGAGCCGATGCCTACAACGCCATCAAGAAGCTTGGAGCGAAGCAGAAATGTACCCTCTTCGTCACACTGCTCAGTGGCTTCCAGATTCTTTTGAGCCGCCTGAGTGGTCAAGACGATATCGTCGTCGGAATTCCCACTGCCGGGCAGTCGCTCGTGGACGACGCAGTGTTGGTTGGACACTGCGTCAATTTCATTCCTCTGCGTGGGAAGCCGGACGCGGATACTACTGCCGCGCAGTTCCTGGCGCAAATGAAGCAGACTGTGCTGGCTGGTTACGAGCACCAGAACTACACCTACGGTCGCCTGGTCAGAAAGCTGCAGATTCCACGCGATCCCAGCCGTTTGCCGCTGACCGAGGTGCAATTCAATCTCGAACGGGTGGGCGGCGACATGCAGTTCGACGGCTTCCAGGCCGAAGCCGACCCCAATCCAAAGAGCTTCGTCACCTTCGATATCTTCTTGAACATCGTCGAGGCGAAGGATGGGCTGATACTTGACTGTGACTACAATACCGGCTTGTTCGACGAAAGCACCATAGCCCGCTGGTTGAGTCATTACGAAACGTTATTGCTGGGCATGATTGAAAATGTCGATCGACCAGTATCCAGGCTGCCCCTGCTCAACGAAGGGGACCGCCGCCTGTTGGGCGTCGACTGGAATCAGACAGCAGCTGACTATCCGCGCAACCTCTGTGTTCATCAACTGTTCGAAGCCCAAACAAAAAAGACGCCGGATGCAATCGCGGCTGTATTCGACACCGAACAATTCAGCTACAGCGAACTCGATCGTCGTGCCAACCAATTGGCTAACTACTTGCGAAGCACTGGCGTGAAACCCGGCGTTATGGTCGGCGTATTCGTCGAGCGCTCGTTAGATATGATCGTCGCGCTGCTGGGCATCATGAAGGCTGGCGGAGCCTATGTGCCCATGGATCCAACTTACCCAGCGGAGCGCATTTCCTTTGTGCTGAACGATGCGAGCGTTCCGCTTCTGCTGACGCAAGAAAGTTTATTCAAGACCGTCAATATCGGCGCCGCCCATCACGTCTTCCTGGATACGGAATGGAAAACAATCGCCAAGCACTCGAGCGACGCGCTGTCCGCTGCTGCTACCGCTACCGCTGACGACCTGGCCTACGTCATCTACACTTCGGGTTCGACTGGCAAGCCCAAAGGCGTCGAAATCCCGCATCGCGCCGTCGTCAATCTATTGCTGTCGATGAGCAAGAAGCCCGGCCTGAAGGCAAACGACACGTTAATCGCTGTCACAACACTCTCGTTCGACATCGCCGGGCTCGAATTGTTTCTCCCGCTGGTGGTCGGCGCGAAACTTGTGATCGCCAGTCGAGAAGCAGCTGCAGATGGCAATCTTCTGCTGAGGCGCATTGTAACGTCGGGAGCCACGGTCATGCAGGCAACACCTGTTACCTGGAAGCTCCTGATCGAGGCCGGCTGGGAAGGGAAGCCAGCTCTCAAAGTTCTCTGCGGAGGCGAAGCATTTCCCCGCGATTTGGCTAACGAACTCGTGCGCCGCGCGCAATCTGTCTGGAACATGTATGGACCGACCGAAACCACCATCTGGTCCTCGACAATCGCAGTCAAGAGCGGAGAAGGCCCAGTTCCCATCGGGTCACCGATCGACAACACCGAGTTCTACGTTCTCGATGCCGCCAACCAGTTGGTGCCGATCGGAGTCGCAGGTGAACTCCACATTGGTGGCGACGGACTCGCTCGAGGATATTTCCACCGGCCGGAATTGACTGCGGAAAAATTCGTAGCCGATCCTTTCCGGCCTAACAAGAGCGATCGCATGTACAAAAGCGGCGATCTCGTCCGCCGTCTGCCCGACGGTACCATCGAGTTCCTGGGACGCCTCGATCACCAAGTCAAGCTGCGCGGGTTTCGCGTTGAGCTTGGAGAAATCGAAACCGCACTAGCACGTTATCCCGGAGTTAAAGAAGCGGTAGTGATCGTGCGTGAGGACATGCCGGGCGACAAGCGTTTGGTGGCCTACGTCACCAGCGACCAGCAGGCCATCACAGTTGCAACCGTGCGAGAGGCGCTGACAGGCAAACTGCCCAATTACATGCTGCCGTCGGCCGTCGTGCGCTTGGACACGATGCCACTTACTCCGAACGGGAAGATCGACCGCAAAGCGCTGCCGGCTCCCGACACTGGCCGTGCTGCGCGCCAGAGGGAGTATGTCGCCCCGCGCACCGAACAGGAAAAGGCGCTGTCCGCCATTTGGGCCGAAGTGCTGCATCTGGAGCGAGTCGGCATTCAGGACAACTTGTTTGACTTGGGTGCAGATTCGTTGCACATCTTCCAGATTGTGGCTCGTGCTGGCAAGGTGGGAATGAAGATTCCACCCGCTTTGATCCTGAAGCACCGTACAATTGCTGCAGTCCTCACGCAGCTCGAAAGTGGAGCCGCTTCCTCCGCTAAGGCAGTCCCGAGCATCGTCGCAGTTTCCCGCGATCGCTTCCGGGTCAAAACGGTTCTCAAGGTTCCGGAAAAAGAGACCGTAAAGTGAGCACTTTGGAAGACACAAAGCGAGTCACGATCACAGCGAATTCTGAGCCGCCGGACCTCCAAGCGGAAGAAGTGTTTGTGCTGCCTGCTTCGCTCATACAAGAGCGTTTGTGGGGGTTGGACCGCATGAATCCAGGCAATCCGACCTGGAGTGTGCCCGTCCGCTTCCGCCTGCAAGGTCTACTTGATCCTATCCTTCTGGAGCGGGCTTTCAACCAGATCCTGCAGCGTCACGAAGTGCTACGGACGACTTTCACAGTCGTCGATGGCCAGGCAGCGCAGGTTGTCAAGCCGTCTTTGCAAATCGAGGTTCCACTAGTCGACCTCCGGCGCTTCGCCAAACCGGAGCGCGATGCGGAAGTTGACCGCCTCTCTTTCAATGAAGCCCGTTGGCGCTTCGACCTAGCGGCGGGCCCACTGTTCCGCGTGACCTTGTTGCGTGTGGAGGACCACGAGCACGTCATGCTCGTCACTCCCCACCATTCCGTAATCGACTATCTTTCGATCGGCTTGATCTCGAATGAGCTGGGATCGCTTTACGAAGCCTACGTCCGTAATGTGGACCCCGTTGTTCCCGAACTTCCGATTCAATACGGAGACTATGCGGTTTGGCAGCGCGAGGAGTCCGAATCTCCAGCCGTACAAAAAGAACTTGCCTACTGGAAAGAGCAACTGAAAGATCTGCCGCTGCTCGACGTTCCGCCCGACAAGCCGCGTCATGCCTCTCCCACTTTCGAAGCAACCATCACGTCCTTGTTGTTGCCCGTGACGCTGACCGATAGCATGCGAGAAATAGGGAATCGCGAGAGCGCGACGTTCTTCAACACAATACTTGCTGCTCTCGGCGTTCTGATGTACCAGTACACCGGACAAATCGATTTTGGCGTTGCGACCCAGGTTGCCGGACGAAACAGTGTTGAACTCGAGACGGTCATCGGTCCGTTCATCAATACGGTGGTTCTGCGTCTGGACCTTTCGGGCAACCCGACATTCCCGCAGTTGCTGCAACGAGTTCAGGAAGTCGGCCTGCAAGGAATTGCGAACCAGTATGGTCGATACGAGCAGGTTCTCAAGGAACTGCGCCCCAACGATTATCCAAGTCACCACACACTGTTCCGGCTCAACTTCATTTGCCAGCGCGACCCCGTCAAGGCGCAGGAATTTTCCGGAATCAAATTGACAGTGATCCCCTCCAAGTGCCAAGGCGCGCTGTACGATCTGAATGTCTTTCTCGTTCTACGCAATGAGGGATGGCGTCTGGCCTGCGAGTACAACACCGACCTGTATGAGGCGGACACGATTACGCGCCTGCTGACGGACTTCAAGAGCTTGCTCGAAAATATCGTACAAGATCAGAATCGGCCTATTTCCGCATTTTCCGTTTCTGAAGATGCGTCGCGGAGACGGCAAAAACGGTCGGCAACCGCCGCGCCGGCGCATTCAGATTCCGGCGGAACTGCGGGGTCTTCAACTCCGCGCTCGTTGGGAGCAGCCGCCGCGGTGGCGCCAGCGTTCGTTGTCGCTGAATCGGACAATATTCACGCCGCTTCCGACCGTGCCGAGTCTGAATCCTTTGGGCTGCCGGCCAGCGCAGCCCAACGTCGCTTCCTCGCGCTTGAAGAGATTGTCCCTGGAAACCCGGCACTTCACATGCGTGCCTGTCTTCTGCTTACTGGTCAGGTCTCGCTCTCCCATCTGGAGCAAAGCATTCACTTGCTCGTCGACCGGCATGAATCCCTGCGCACCACCTTCGAGAAGAATGGTGAAGAACTGGTTCAGATCGTTCACCCGTCCCGATCCCGGGCCGGATCCATCGACCTGCCCGTAACGTCGCTGGAACTGTTTGCGGCGGCCGACCGGGAACAAAAGATGTGGGAGTCGATTCGCACCGAAGCCAGCGCTCCATTCGATCTCTCGGAAGGGCCGCTGCTCCGGGCCCGTTTATTCCGGCTTGCGCCCGAGGAGCATGTACTCATGCTCACGACCCACCACATCATCGTCGATGGCTTTTCGCAGAATGTTATCCAACGCGATCTGTGGGTGATCTACGAAGCCACCTCGAAGGGCGAGGCGCCCTTGTTGCCGCCTTTGCCCATCCAGTACGGCGATTTCGCGCACTGGCAGGAGAAATGGCTCAAGTCCGAAGCGGCCAACGAAGAGCTCCAGTACTGGAAAGGGCAGCTCAACCCGCCATTGCCAGCGCTCAATTTTCCCACCGATCGGCTGCCGAGGAATCGTCCCGCGTCTCACGGGGCCATGGAAACTCTGCTGCTCCCGGAAGACCTGACTCGATCCATGAAGGAGATAGGCCGGTCCGATGGCGCAACCGTCTTCATGGTTATGCTGACTGGTTATGCGGCCCTGCTCTGCCGCTATGCTGCACAAGAAGAGATCATCGTCGCGTCTCCGGTGGCGAATCGCAAACCAGAAACCGAAGGACTTATCGGGCCCTTCGCAACTCCAGTCATGTTGCGCTTGAATCTGGCCGGCAACCCGACGCTGAAAGAACTATTGGCTCGTGTGCGCGACGTCACGCTCGACGCGCTGAATCACGCTGAATTGCCCTTTGAAGTTCTGCTGGATCATCTGGACGTGCGCTCCGTCCGTGGCCGCAACCCGCTGTCGCAATGTTACTTCTTCTATCAGCTTGCTTTCTTGCGACCGCGAGAACTCGACCGCCTAACGGTTACGCCACTCCCCGACGTCGGCATGGGCACGCACTTTGAACTCCAGATGGGGCTGTTGGAACGCCACGAAGGCTTGCGTGCGCAGCTCGAGTACAATCCAGACCTCTTCGATGCTACGACCATTCGGCAGGTTCTGGAGGACTATCGGAAGGTTCTCGAACTGATGCGCGACGTGCCCCAGGCGCGCATTAACGAACTCAAGGTTTCAAGGCTCGCGCCGATTGAGCGTCCATTCGAACCGGCCGTCGGAGAACCTGAACCCCGCCGGGCTGCTAACCCGGCCGAGAGAAACCTGCAGAAGATCTGGGAAAACGTGCTCGGCACCAGGCCGATTGGACTGAATCAGAATTATTTTGAGCTGGGTGGCACTTCAATCCTGGCGGTGCGTCTATTCGCGCAGATCAGCAAAGAATTTGAAAGAAAACTCCCCCTCTCCGTGCTTTTTGAAGCTCCGACCATTGCGGAGTTGGCGAATGTTCTGCAGACTGACGTTACTTCGCCGGACTGGTCCCCGCTGGTGAAAATCCAGCCCAATGGCTCCCGGCCTCCTTTTTTTTGCATCCATGGCGGCGGCGGAAATGTACTGATCTATCGCGATCTTTCGCGGCACCTCGGATTCGACCAGCCTTTCTATGGCTTGCAGGCCCAGGGCCTCGATGGCGAACGTCCGTGCCTGCAGACGATCGAAGAAATGGCGTCCTTGTACGTGAAAGAGGTTCGGCGTTTCCACCCCCAAGGGCCGTACTATCTCGGAGGGTACTGCATGGGCGGCACCATCGCCTACGAGATGGCGCGCCAACTCAGGACTCTGGGTGAAGAAGTCGCTCTTGTGGCCTTGTTCGATACCATGAACTGGTGCAAGATTCCACCCGATGACGCCTGGCGGAAGACACGACAGTTCGGACAGAGAATCAAGTTTCACGGGAAGAACTTCTTGCTTCTTGACGCGAGAGAAAAAGGGAAATTCTTCAAAGAGAAAGTCAAAGTCCTGCGCAGTCGCTCGAAGATCTGGCGTGGCATGCTGGCTGGCAAGTTCGGGCCGAAGGGGTTCGGCAGCAAGTCGGAGTCTCGTGTGCTGGCAGAAATGTGGCAGATCAACGACCGGGCCTGTGTCGTCTATCAGGCTCAGCCCTACGACGGAGTGGTGACCGACTTCCGTCCGATGCGCCAGTACGCAAAATACCGCCCGGCCGAAAACGACTGGAGCCGCTTGGCACTCGGCGGACATGAGATCCTGACGCTCCCGGTGTATCCGGCAGGGATGCTGCTGGAGCCCTTCGTAAGACATCTGGCTGACGCTTTGAAGGTGACAATTTCTCGCACCATTCGATGATCCTGGTTCTCTCAACAGATTCCCCTAAGACCTCTACCTGGCCGAATTGAACGGAAAGCGAGTGGAGGGGAAATGTGTCCGGAGTTCTCGCAAGCAACCCGGATTTTTGCAGCCGAACGTATAAGACAGTCGCGATGGAGTAACCACAATGACCGTCAAGGAAGTTGTGATCGATGCGTTGGCAACAGAACCATTACCGCGCGCTCCTGACCTTGTTGGAGAACAACAGAATCGGAACCATCGCATTGAACCAGGTCAGCTACCCTCGATGTGTATTCAAGTCATTCGAAGAGGGGTGGCGAGCTGCGAAACGTGTCTCCTATGCGGGGCACGATCATCCCGACTACCTGCGGTTCCAGGCTGGATTGGCTGGAAAATGAGTACTTTCTTTCTCGTTGACTGGAATGCGGTTCACGTTTGTCAATGTCCAATATAAGAAGACTTATGCTGTTCCTTGCATGGTGCGTAGGCAGAGCACAAAGAAAAAAGTCGAGAAACCCGGGGGTCAACAGGCGGCATGAAGACTAGAGCCCTCGCTGTTCTTTGCTTGCTGGTTGTCATAGGTCTGCTCGGGGCCGGCCTTTGGCCTTTCAATCCTCATCCGCGGAACGAAGTTAGCTGGGCGCCAGACGGCCAGGGGCTCCGGTTCGGAGACTATGGAACCATCCTTGGTTCCGGCATGGTGACTCGGCCGATCAGCTCGGATGGATCTTGTACGGTGGAGATTTGGCTTACACCGGGACTTACCGACGACTCCAACGTCATTCTTGCGTTTTCAATTCGAGATAACGCGCTGCAGTTTCGGATAGGCCAAGAAGGAAGCGCCCTTTATGTAGCCCGCGAGGTTCTTCGCAACGGCTCGGTGGTCGAGAGTCCGTACATTCATATTGATCGCGTTTTTCAGCAAGGCGAAGCTGTCCTGGTGACTCTGACTGCGGGGGCCCGGGGCACTGAGGTCTACCTGAACGGTAGTCTTGCAAGGACTCGCCATGACTTTAGCCTAAGCGCAGGTGATCTCACGGGCAACATCGTAGTAGCGAACTCTCCGGTCGGGAATAATAGTTGGTCCGGCCTATTGCGGGGAATTGCACTCTACGGCTCTGAACTCTCGGCGAAGGAGGTCTTAGAGCACTATCGCGATTGGTCCACCGGGGACGGCGATATTCTAATGAACCTCGGCAGCGACACGCTCTACCTGTTTCGTGAAGGGGCAGGAAAAGTAGTCCACAACCTGGGGCCGTCGAAGCTGACGGATTTGTATATTCCTGACCACTATCTCATTCTGTATCCCTACTTCCTGTACCCATTTTGGAAGAAGTTTCACCTGAGCCTGTCCAGTGTGCAAGACATCTCGAATAACGTCGTAGCGTTTGTCCCACTCGGATTTCTTCTGAACGCATTACTTTTTCGGCGTCAGTCTCGGAGACGTTCGTTCTGGACCTCGGTCTTATTGGGGGCACTCCTCAGCCTAACCATCGAAGTTCTGCAATACTTCCTCCCTATGCGCGATTCCGACACCATGGACTTGTTGCTGAATACATTGGGGACAGCGGTCGGGGCGTGGCTTTACATCTTGGAAGCCGATCACCACTGGCTTGCACAGTTGCCGATTGTCGGTAGGATTTGGAACGCTGTGGCTCCCTATGCTCCGTCTTCCGACCGCTCGGAAGTGGTGTCCTAATCCCAGGAAGAGGCTGACAACAGGGAAGAGATCTGGGTCTTGAACCGTTTGCTAGTTTATCCGCAGATATGGGGGCTTGCCGCATCTCTGGGATTCGTTGAACGGAATTCCAACAGCTACCAACATGAAAGTGAAGAAACTCTGGAACGGAGGAGTGCGAGTTCCCGAACTCGCGCTCGGTACGTGGCAGTACCGGGGTGGCGTCGAACCCTTGCGGGCCGGAATTGACCTGGGCGCGTCCTTTCTCGATACAGCCGAAGCGTATGGGACCGAGTTGGTGGTTGGTCAGACAATTCGCGGGATCCGCGATCGTATTTTTCTCGCCAGCAAAGTCTCGCCCCGCCACTTTCGCCGGCACGATGTGATCAAAGCTGCCGAGTGCAGCCTGAAGCAACTGAACACTGACTACCTCGATCTCTACCAACTGCACTGGCCCAACTACACGGTCCCCATCGGGGAGACCATGTCGGCGATGGAGCGGTTGGTGGAGATGGGCAAGGTTCGATTCATCGGCGTCAGTAACTTCACTCTCACCGAGCTCCGCCAAGCACAGTCAGTTCTGTCGAAGGCACGCATCGTCTCGAACCAGGTACGCTACAACCTGGTGGATCGCCAACCCGAAGAGGGGCTTCTGCAGTATTGCGATGCCCACCAGATCAGTCTGCTGGCCTTCAGTCCCCTCGCCACCGGATTCGACCGCATCCGCAGCAGCGATCCTGACGACGTCCTCGGGCAGGTGGCGGCAGCCACCGGAACAACGCGCGCCCAAGTGGCACTGGGTTGGTGTGTGTCACATCCCGCGGTGATCGCGATCTTCAAAGCCGACAAGATCGAACATGTTCGCGAAAACTGCGGTGCCTCTGGCCTCAAATTGTCCGCGGAGCATTTTCAACTCTTAGAAACAAAAATTCGTCGCAATAGCCGAAGCCGCCCGGAAAGATTCTTGAGAAGACTGGCGCGACGCGCTTTACAATATTCGGGTCGCAATCTCGGAAACGCAACCGCCATGGACTGTGATTGTAATGACGGCGAGGACCGGAAAGATGAATGAAGGCAGCGCCGCTTCCTCGTGACCCAAAGCAACGCGACGCTTCGTGGTCGCAAGGCCTGTCGCCATCGGCATTTCCCACTAGACACGTTGACGTCTCGAGAGTGCGGCTTGACGAACCGGCGAGAGCAGGTTCCGAGGCCAGTGTCTTGTTTTCCGATGAGATCGCGCGTGCCGGGAGATTTCACTTCGAGAAAGATCGGATTCGCTTCAGCCGATGTCGTTTTGCACATCGGATGCCCCTTGCCGACTATCTTGCAATTCCGGCCACCGAGATCCGCTTCGAGTATCTGACCAGCGGAAAACCTCAGCTCGCAGCCGAGCAGAATCCGCGCGCGGTGCAGTTCAATGTATCTCATTCGTCAAACATGGCGCAGATTGCAGTTGGAAACGCGCACCGGCTCGGCGTCGACATCGAAGAAATTCGCGCCGACGTCGACACCACCACACTGGGAGAGCGATTCTTCTCGCTTCGCGAACGAGCCGCACTTCGGGTGTTGCCGCATCATCTCCGCATGCCTGGCCTCTTTGCTTGCTGGACGGCTAAGGAAGCGTTCCTGAAGGCCACCGGTGACGGGCTTTTGTTTCCGCTGGCGGAGTTTTCCGTTACTACGCACCCCGACCTCGATCCCGAACGTGAAGAAGTCAATGGAAATACGGACGCCCGGAAACAATGGTTTCCGGCGGACCTCAGGGTTTGCCGATGCTATCGCGCGACAGTGGCTCTCGAACGCTCCCATTCTCGCCTGGAAATCTATGCTTGGAACTGATCCGGCTATTGCCATCGACAGACTGCTCATCGAAAAAAGAAATCCCCTGAATTGTTTGGGCAATATTCAAAGAAGGGAGAAACATGTCGAGTGCAACAGTTAGAAAGCAATCGAATGCTCCAGTGTTTGTAGTCGGTTGCCCCCGATCCGGGACAACACTGTTGTATGACTCGCTTATCTCCTCTGGGCACTTTGCCGATTATCGCGTGGAAAGCAGAATATTTGACAAAGTTACACCCCCGTTCGGAAGTCTCGAGTCAACGCGCAATCGGACAAGGTTGATAAACGCGTGGCTGCAGAGCGATTATTTTCAGCGATCTGGCTTAGAATCTGAGGATATTCGCGCAAAGGTTCTGGCAGAATGCAGGAATGCTGGAGATTTCCTGCGAATCGTGATGGAAGGCATAGCCCGCAATCAAGGGGTGGAGAGATGGGTAGAAAAGACTCCTCGCCATCTCCTATATATTCCGCAGATCAAGGAAACAATCCCCAACGCCCTGATCATTCACATCATTCGGGACGGGAGAGATGTCGCGGCGTCGATGAGCCGGATGCGTTGGGAAGGTGCTTTCCCGTGGGACACCCGACACCGCCTGCTGGTTTGCGGACTCTATTGGCAATGGCTCGTACAGAAGGGGAGGGAATATGGCCGGAGGCTCGGCCCTGACTACATTGAGGTGCGTTATGAACACCTCGTGCAACATCCCAAGGAGACCCTTGCAACTTTGGGTGATTTTGTCCATGCCGACCTGAATTACAATCACATTCGTCAAAGTGCCGTCGGTGCGGTTCGCAAACCGAACACATCCTTTACAGATGAGATCCGCAGAGGCACATTCAGTCCTATAGGACGTCGAAAGGACATTAGCGATCTGGAGGCGTCGCGCATGGAAGGAGTGCTGGGAACACTTCTCCGGGAGCTGGGCTATGAGACGAATGAGTCGTTTGCGCTGGACTTCACAGCATGGAGGCTGCGGGTTTTCTACTCGGTCTTCCGTGAGGTGAAACAGCGGCTCCGGCAGACGCCCGCGTGTCAATTCTTGATTAGTGCCGATATTTTACGTGGAGGCGCATTGAGCCAGTTGGAGTCGCGACGGGAGGCTCTTGCTGAAGCACCCATTCAAGCACCGTTAAGCTCCACTCAGGTTTCTCTAGCGAGGCATTCAAATTCGGTTTAACTGACGGCGACTTTATTTTGTTGCGATCGGAGCCGTTTTACCACACAGCTGTTTTTTTCGGAGGCTAGAGAAAATGAACATTCAAGCGCTGCCTGTCACACACTCATTCAAGTCGCTATGGGCCGATGAATTCGAATTTAGAGATCATTTTGACCAAGTGCCGTTCTTGTTGGCTCACAATTTATCCGGTCACCCTCTATTCGAGCTCCCGAGGTTGGTTCGGCTTGCACAATTGGTGAAACGCGACTCCAACAATGTCGTCTATGATGCGGGGGAAGTGCGCGTCGAAGACAGATGGAATCAGCGACCACCAAAGCTATACACACTGGAAGAAGCAATGGAGCGGATTGATTGCACCGGAGCATGGGTGATCCTGAAGCACGCCGAACAGGATCCTGAGTACAGAGTATTGATGGAAGAGATCATGTCGGACATCGAGGGCATTAGCGGGAAGAATCTACGAGGGGCGACTAGGGCCCTAGAGGCTCAGGTCATGCTGACCTCTCCGGGTCGCGTCACCCCCTATCACCTTGACAATGAATGTAATGTGCTGTTGCAGATCCAAGGCGAAAAGGATATCTACATCTTCGATCAGCGGGATAGGGAAATCCTCACAGAGCGCGAGTTGGAACACTTCTGGATCGGTGATTGGAATGCCGGCGAATACAAGATGCGCTGTCAGGACAGGGCGCGAGCTTTCCGTCTCTCTCCCGGGAAAGCCGTGCACATTCCCGTGAACGCGCCGCACTGGGTGAAAAACGATGCCAACATTTCCATTTCCCTCAGCATCAATTTCGAATGGCGGGACGAATTGATCCCCAACGTATACCGGGCCAACTTTTTTTTGAGAAAACTAGGGATTCAGCCTAAACCGCCTGGACAATCAGGCCTGAGTGATGCATTAAAACAAATAGTGATTGCCACCGGATTTGTCCCAGCGAGAAGCATAGCCCGGGGTACGGTTAGATTTGTGAGGCGCTTACGACACGCGGGCCTCAAAAAATCAACCGACAAACGGCGCTAGTTAGAAATCGACATCGCCCGTTCGTTCGCTCTGTGCACCTAAAAGGAGGTTTCACCATGAACCACGTCACCCGTCTGCGGTTGATTGGAAGAGTTACGTACTACGTCGGTTGGATCGCATTGGTATGTGGAGGCTTGTTTCACCTTAACATTGCAACGAAGCCGTTCCTGGCGGTGGGTCTGCCGCAGCGGAACCTGTTAGAGATCAGTGTAGTGTGCTTCTTGATTTGCATAGCCTCGGAAGTCCGAGCACAAGCTTCGCCCGGAAACGATCTGTCCGCCACCGCAAAAAGGGCCTCGTAAGGACTGCCAATAGGCCAGGCAGTTGGGAACTGCGATGCGGCTTCGTTGTATTCGGTCGCGCGGGAATGGAATTTTGTAGCCCGACATTCGTGCGCATGTTGTCGCTTTAAGTTCGATGCGCTCTGGCGCGGCATACCGCCCAGAGCGTGATCAAGTTTTCCTCAGAGTCGCTTCCCGAATGGCAGCGGAATTCCCTGTGGTGCACCTCAAGATTCGACATCGTGCCGCACAATTGACGACGCCAGCCAATCTCGTTGCAGAACCTGCGGTCGCAGCCTCTCGTACGGACATCGGATCCAGTCGCAAGCGGGGAGGGTCGGAGCGCATCGCGCTCATGATGCCTTCTCGCTCAGGCCTCCAAGAAATGCCTGCTGCTGCTCTCCGGGCAAGAATTTGAAGAATCTTGTCATTGAATACAACGGTATCTCCGGGTTCCCGTTGTCCATGTTGGCGCTGGCCAGGAGATCCGCACAGATCATTTCCAGACAGTAGGCCCGCGATCTGTCGCTGCCCAACCTCAGAGCGGGCGTCCCGATGGCCCGTTCAATGATCGGGGTCTGGCTCCGGAGCAGTTTGAACTAGATAATTTCCCACGGCTCCGTTTCCCGCCCAGTCAGTTCCTTCTCGACCTCTTGCTTGAACTGCTCCTTGGGCATTTCACGGGCCGGTGCAACCATGTTGCACTATCGAAATCCTGCCCGTCCCGCCTCGCCGGTTTGGCTAGCTTAATTAAGCCCCTTCGTCCAAACCACTTCCTTCCTTTGTTTTCTCGCCTGCCGTGGCAGGTGTTCGTGTATGAACATCAGGTAATACGATTTCCGCCGCGACCCAGCAAACCGCCTCTCCAAAAAATCGTCGAACGACCTCTAACTAATTCTCCCGTCTTCAATACTGTCCCACCCGAGCTGGCCGGAGACCGGCATTCTCATCCCATCTGTTTACGTCAACCCCCCCGTGCATTGTTGAGTGGTCAATATCGCTGAGTCAGAGCCATCGAGTCCGAATCATGGCCTGTTCGTAGCCGTCTATCGACCCATAGTTCCTAACTAAGGCGACATCTCGTCGGATGTTACAGTCCAGTCCCGCTCTCTGCCTGAGGATCATGCGAATCGCAAAAGTGAGCATTTGTGACCAGACTAACTATCTTTGCCGCTGATAGAACGAAGATGGATGTCGTTGAATAACTACTCGTTGATTGACTACTTTACAAACGACGTTAGCATAGGAGCCGTAAAAAGAAAACTCATGATCCACCACTACGTCCATATAATGACACTCCGCCGGGCGGTTCACTCGAATCGCCTCCGCTGTGCCGGGCCCGCAACCAAATTGAATCTGACCCAGTGACCTATCCGCCCTGGCCCCACGCGCGATTCGTGTTGGCGAATCGCTGGCGTCAGAGCTTTAAATGCGCAGGCCACCGACATGGGTGTGGAACGATGAAACGACTACTCACAACCTGCATCGTTTTAGGCTGTCTGACTTCCAGCGTCGCGCAGGGAATTCAGGGCAGTGTAATACTCAGTGGTACAGCGATTGTCGTCAGTGGCCATACCGTTATCCTAACATGGAGTGTCAGCCAAGGTGCCGCTAGTTATAACACGTATCGTGGGACCATTTCTGGCGGTCCTTATGTAAAACTGGCGACCGGCATCTTAAACACAACGTATGATGATGTCCAGGTAACTCACAATCAGACGCTTTACTACGTCGCCACCGCCGTCAACGGAAACTCTGAAAGCGGATACAGCAACGAAGTTGCCGCAGTGATTCCCTAAAGCTCAAGAAACGAAATGAAAAACTATCTATTGATCGGCATGCTGAGCCTTCTGTCTGGAACCTGTTGGGCACAGTGCGTCACCGGCAATCCAGGTACGAACTGCGGTGGACCGCTGAGCGTGCAGCCACAGTCCGGAAACACCAGCCAATCTTCGATCACTCTAGTTGATCTTGGACTGCCTGTGCCATCGCCGGCAGTAGGGCAGTACACGCTATCAATCGCCAGCGGCATACTTCTGGAATCGGACAACGGAAACAGCTATCACTCCCTTGTAGGGCCACAAGGACTCCAGGGCGCAACTGGACTTAGCGGCCCGCCCGGGGTGCAGGGTCCACAAGGAGTCCCCGGCGGCGCTGGACCCATAGGTCCGACCGGAACCCAAGGGGTACAAGGACCCCAGGGCGCTACTGGACCTACCGGTCCGCCCGGGGCGCAGGGTATACAGGGTCCCGCAGGAGGATCTTCGGCGGCTCCCCCTGACTACAGCTTCTTCTATGGGGCGAACGGGTTCTCAGCGGCTGTGGGTTGGAGCGAAATCGGGGCCACGTTCGACCGCGTACAGATCGATATGTTGAGCGCCGCCTCCGTACGTTTCGTGACCACGATTGCGACGAATGTTCTGGCGAGTGGAAGCTATGCTCAGGCCGAGTACACCGCCGATGGAACGAACTGGTATCCGCTATCCGGGGAGGTACCGGTGACAACGGCCAACGGAATCTACTCGAGTGGTTGGCAGGGCATGCCGACCGGGGCAAATGGCGATTATGTGGTTCGTATTGTCGTGTTCAACGCTGGTATCATAACCGCCAAGGTGGCGTTGCGCCAGTTGCACTTGCAGTTCAAGTGAGAAGCGCCGATGCTTTGACGCCAAAAGGCCTGACCAAGGATCGCCCGCACCTTTGGATTGACGAAATGTGTTGGCAATGTCCTACGGGCTGCTGTTGTAACATCGCCCCTCTGATCTGGGGCATATCACGAAAACAAGGGAACTCTGTGTTGCGTTTCCTGCTAGTGGACATTGTACTTCTCCAACGACACCGGTCCCAGATGGCTCGCGATCTGCTTGCCACACTGAGACCGATCCGCTTTCCCGATAATCCGCACGAAAGGTCGCGCCGTCAGTGGGCCCACCCCCGGGATGCGTCTTCAAGCGTAGCGCCGCAGGACACGTCTCCACTTCCTACTCAATCGCCTGCGTTAGCTTGGCCGGAACCCAGAACTTAAAACAAACATGACTGCACAAACTCAACTTCCGGTCTTCGCCTTTTTGTGCGCGCTGTCGATCTTGTTCTGGTGGCATCCTCTGGTCACGACGTTGGGGCTCGCGTTGACGAATGATGCCTACACTCACATCACTCTGATTCTCCCGTTAAGTGCCGCGCTCATTTACACGGACTGGAAATACGTGGATTCGAAACAAACGGATTCGCCTGCACTCCGGATCGATACGCAGCCGAGCCCTCGTCTCGGGGCGATTCTGCTGGCTCTGGCGTTGCTGATTGGTGCCTACGCGCGATGGGGGATGGGCGCCACGCCCGACAACGTCCGGCTCTCGCTGGATATGTTCGCTCTTGTGATCTGGTGGATTGCGAGTGTTCTGCTGAGTTTTGGAATGAAAACTTTTCGCTCGCTTCTGTTTCCTCTGTGCTTTTTGTTCTTGATGGTCCCCATTCCTGCGCTTGCTCTGAACCGGATTGTCGAGTTCCTGCAATACCAGTCCGCATTAGCGGCGCGAATGATGTTTCGGCTGGTTGGAACTCCAGCGACGCAGGACGGAATCATGTTGTCCATTCCGGGACTGGACATCGAAGTGGCGCGCGAGTGCAGCAGTATTCGCTCCAGTCTGATGCTGCTCGTCACGACGATGGTTTTGGCCCATCTGTTCCTCCGCTCACGGTGGAGGAAGATCCTGCTCATTGCGGCGGTAATTCCGCTGTCCGCGGCCAAGAACGGGCTTCGCATCGTAACCATCGGCGAACTCGGAACTCGCGTGGACCCCGGGTTCCTCGACGGGAAACTCCATCACCATGGCGGGATTATTTTCTTTGGTATTGCGGTCGTCGCGGTGGTAGTTCTGCTATGGATTCTGCGGCGAACTGAGTTCCGAATGCAGTTGAAGCATTCTGTGCCCATTGCCTGAATAGATTAAGCTGGTTGGGTGTTACTGGAGAATTGGTGAACATATTTCGCATCGTTGGAGCTCGGCCTAACTTCATGAAGGTTGCTCCGGTCCTGAGTGCCCTGAAGGGACGGAAGAGTGTGGAGCAGACCCTCATTCACACTGGACAGCACTACGACGCCAATATGTCCGATGTGTTCTTTCAGCAACTGGGGATACCGGCTCCCGATGTGAATCTGGCGGTCGGCTCGGGCACACATGCGAAGCAGACGGCAGAGATCATGATCCGGCTGGAGCCCATCGTGCTCGAACGCCAGCCCGACATG
>Ga0210403_10001271_pt1 | contig 24202 bp, 9 predicted proteins | sample IncBWC19MmetaG_FD_150863 | JGI IMG/M metagenome (GOLD analysis project Ga0210403, IMG submission 150863) | Forest soil microbial communities from Barre Woods Harvard Forest LTER site, Petersham, Massachusetts, United States - Inc-BW-C-19-M | ecosystem: Environmental > Terrestrial > Soil >... | reverse complement strand
TTAATTCGCGTCCAATTGCCTTTGCTCGCTAACCCTGCGCCTCCAGCGGCCACGCCTCGACCAGTTTTCTGACGTATGCCGGCGATCAGGTCTCGATCTATGCTTTCTGCATCGGTCGATTGCAAGGACCTGAGTCCTTCAAAATCTCCAGGGACGATTCACTGACCATGAGAATCGCATAGCGGCTTCCATCCTCGGTCGACATATTGCAAAAGTTGTCAATGCGGCTTGTATAAAAGCGTGAGCCATCGGCCAGGACCACATTGGCAGACCATTTCGCGTCCGTTCCCAGGCTGTCTATCATAGTCACAGGACCAATGCTGCCCTTTGCGATTGTAGAGATTCCGCTCGAAACATTGTTGCCGCCGGTGCATTGGTAAGACCAATTCCCGGACTGAATGGTTTGCAGGCAATTGTTGAAGACGTATACGTAAACTGGGCCCGCCAACACAATATTTTGCTCTGGCTGCATGGAAGCCTGGCAAGCACCTAAGATCAATGGTCCGGAAATCATGCCAATCGTGAATTTATTCTCGCTGACCATAAGGACCACGCTGCGATTGTTATCACGTGCTTCGAGATCACAGCGCTTGAACGGGCCGCTTTCATATTGTGAGTTGCCGGTGTTGGCCAGCGTAATTCCAGCCCGCCACAATTCACGGTCGAACGGGGAAGGCAAGTAGCCGCCCGCAATCCTTTCCGCCGTAAAGGACTGGGCTCCCAAATAAGCCAGACTGCCTTGCGCGAGGGCATTAAAACTAAAGCCGTTCAGGGAAGGGCCTGTCGGACTGTTATATATTTGGATATTTACCCATCCGCTCTGAATGGGTGAAAGACAATTATTGAAAATGTAAACAGAAACTTGGCCTTCCACCATAGTCAACCTCTCCTTTGTTGAGTCGAGTCAAGGCGGCTAACTTCCCGCCGGCGAGTGTTACACGCGCGCGTTACGGACCAGAAGTGAGGGCCGCCGCTGTCTAGACGGCTGCAAGCAAATTCTTACGCACCTTGCGCCAGCGTACGCAGTCCTAACGGGAGCAGTGGGACAGCCTGAACTGCGGTATTATTCAATTCAACCAACGGATCGTGCGACAGAGGTGGTCGAGGCCCAATTCAAACTGTTCCTTAATGTGCGTAGAATAACCTCGCAGGTCAGGCTGTCCCCCTTCCCCTATGTTGGGGATGCCCATCCTTAAGCAGATGAGAATATTGAGTAATTAACCCTGTGATCTTACAGTGGGGTCGAATGGCCGAACCCAACATTCGAGTGTCAGATTGCTGATGATCTCATCGGGGTTCAAATGATTCTCGATTAATGCGAAGGATCCAGGATAGATTGGCTGATTGTTCGGGTCCGGGTTCGCCTGCGGCCCGACCAAGACCTCGTTCGAACTCGCATTGCGAATCTGAATGGAGTACTTACCCTCGGAACTCACACGTAGCTTCAACGTTTCGCCGCTGTTGACGCTATCTTGTCCATAGGCGTTGGCCTCTTTCAGGTCAACAGATGGCAGGTCTGTGTTTTTTGCAGATATTTTCTGTCTCACTTTAACGTTCTCCGGCCAATTGGCATCTCGCTGGCTTGGAGGAAGCTTCATCGTGCCCGCTTATGCACGCGCCTCTCCTGGGCCAGTCGCACAGGTTGGTATTTTTTACTCTTACGCGACAGTACAGCAGTCTGAAAACGTGCTGCGCGAAACACAGTAGCGGTGAAGCCCGCAGTGAGCAAGATTTCCAAGGTAATTAAAAGTCTCTAACTAGCGGTAGTTTACTGCGAAGGCCGATTGAATCTGTCTGTAATCCCTTCAAGCGTTTCCATTGCAGACAGCTAGATCGACAGAGTGAGGCTGCGTCATAGACATAGCTGTCTGTGCCGTGGTTTTTGCCGCCATCGTGACAGCGAAGCGACATCCAAACGACATCTAAGTCTTGACTGGCAGCTATCGTGCGGTCACACTAGGGAGTGGAACAGCTGTGTCCCCAGGGACCCAGCTTGAGCCGTTCTGCTGTCGTGAGGCCGCGCGTTTAGCGGCCGGGAGCCTGCAGGCGAAATCCTGAGCCCGTTCTTTGGGCGAAGGATCCTTGCGGCCTTGCAGTGCCAGCTCTTTGAAAATCAGCTTGAGCCGTCTGTCGCGCAACGAAGAGCTCATCGTCAACGGTATCCGCAACGAGAATTTCGTTGCATTTCAAAGACTTGCGCGGATGTGCGGATTGAGGCCCGTTTTCTGGGTAAAAGCACATTGGCAAGTGGCCTGGCTTTGAATGGAACCTATCCCTATTGTATTTTCACCGAGAAGCTAACCGTTCCGCTCTGGCTGGGCGATAGTGTGCCGGTAAAGGTCCACTGAATCGCTCCGCTCTGGCCTACGGCGGGGACGGTGATTGCACATGCGGTCAGGCTGGCGGGCAGGGGCGCGCCGCAAACGGCGCTGAGGAAGGTGGTATAGGCGGGCGTCGTATCGTTGATTTTTAGGTTTGAAAGCGGGGCGCTGCTGTCATTGGTATAGATTACCGTGTAGGTCAGAGTAGCTCCGGGCAGAGCTGCTGCTTTGTCCACGGACTTATCCAGGCGGAGGCCGGCGTTGGTGGGTGCGCCAACTGTCGTCAGATCGCGCACGGAATAGGTTGAAGTCAGAGCGGGGTTGGCATTGGTATAGGCAAAGCTGGCGGTGATGGACGTATTGTCGGTTGAGTTCAGGGGCGTGCCCGGCGGAATCGTTACCTTCATGATGATGCACAGGTTCGTGCCGGCCACCGTGGTCAAGGTCCCGGTAATGACGGGTTCCCCTGGATCAATGGTGTGGTTGCAGTTCGTATCCTGGTAGAGCACGCGGGTGAAGCCTACATTGGAAGGTGTGGCGGTGGAGGCCATTGTAAAGGTGACCTGCCCCGCGGTTCCGGGGTTGAAGATATGTGTGTAGAACAGCGTGGTGCCCGGCAGCGCCTGCTGGGCTTCATCATTCTGGAAGGTATTGAAGGGAACTATGCCAAAGTTCGCTCCCGTGAATATGCCTTCCCCGGCCTTGGTAAAGGTCAGGGTGTCGGTGGCGCGATTGTAGGCGCCGCCCGTGGTGCCGACGGAAGCGCCGGTTGAGAGCATGGCCGCAGGGTTGGTCTTGATGACGGCTACCGTCGTCGCTCCGGGCGTGATGAACAGCGTGTAGGACCCATCGCTGGCGGTGAGCATTGAGTCGAATACCGTAGCGCCGCCATCGGTGGCCCGCACTGCGACACCGCTGACGCCGGCTTCTGCGCCGTCAAGGATTCCATTATTGGCTGTGCCGCCGCCGTTGCCCGTATCTTTGAATACCTTGCCCTGCACCAGGCTGCCTTTGAACAGACCGAAATTCTGATTGGAGATGGCATCGTTGGATGCCGTTACCTGAAGCTGCCCGTTCGTGGGATTGACGAAGGCAAAACCGGCGGGCGCGCCGGCGGTGGTGGCGATGGCCGTGTTGGTGACCACAATGGAGTACGTGCCGGCGCCCACGTTGGTGAAGGTGAACGTACCCGCGCCAGCGGGCACGCTGACCGACTGCACTACCGTGCCCCCGGAAACCAGATTGACGAAGACTGAGGCGCCGGCGGTCCAATCTTCGCCGCTGTCGGGTGCGGAGTTGTGGTTGGCGTCGAGATAGACCTTGCCGGAAACGCTGACCGCCACCGCGACCGTCACGTTGCCGCTGAATTCCGAAGTCGCCTGGGACACGGTGGCAGTCGCAGTCAGCACCGTTCCTGCATTCACACCTGAAGGCGTGGGGATTACGAACTTAAACCGGTTGGTGGTGTCTGTGCCCTGGGCGATGCCGTTGATCGGGCCGGGGCCATAGGTTCCGGTCGTGTTGTCTAAATCCGCGCCCGAGCCTTCGGTCAGAGTCGTCAAGTAGGTCTGGCCCTGGCCGAAGCCGGAAGGATCAGGCGATGCTACAAAGAACTCAATGACTGAGCCGGGGCGCGCGAAGCCGGTCAACGTGAGAGTGCCGTTGCCGATAGTCGCGGTCTGCAGGATAGGATAATTGAGCAACCCATTGCCCCCGGACGCTCCGCCCCCGGCATGATTGAGCGTGACGAAGGGCGATGTGCCCAGAGATTGATTGTCGCCTGCCGCCAGCAGATCGATTCCAATTTCGTGGGTGGGCGCGCCGCCGATGGTCCCATTCAAAAAGATGGAATTCTGGCTGATGGTGGTGGTGGCCGCTCCGGAGGTAACTAGAACGCCTGCGCCCACGTTCGATGAAATGACGTTCTTGGATACGGTATTCCCGCTGCCGAAGATGCGCACGCCGGGGTCTACCAGGGTACCGCCGGTGCCTGAGCCACTTCCGGTAATGGTGTTGTTGGTGATGGTATAGAGTCCGGAGCTTTGCGATGTGTCAACGCCGGCGCCTTGCGAGTTGACGATCAGGTTGCCGGTGACGGTAGCGGTAGAGCTGTTCCCAATATTCATACCGCCAAGCCCTGCATTATTGATGCCGTCGTTTCGGATTTCATTGTTCTGGACCGTCCATCCGGTTGAGGTGCTTTCGAGCGCGATGCCTTTGCCTTGGGAAAAACCGATCAGGTTGTTCTGGATCGTGCCGGTCTTGCCGCCGGGTGAGCGTATGTTGTCCCCCAGGGACCGGGTCCCGGCGCCGGGATCGGCGAAGCTGGTGGCGGTTGTGCCCAGCACGTTCTGCTGAATGGTAGCGCCGGTGAAGCCGTTTTCAATCTCGATGTTGGCGCTCCCGTTGGCATTGGCGGCCGTGCCGAAACCATAGATCGACAGGCCCTTCACGCCGGTGCTGTTGGCCTGGATCTGCAACCCGAGTGGGACCGCGCCTTGGGCGGCGCTGATCTGCACTTCGGGCTTGTTCACCGTGGAGAGCGACAATCCATTGACGCCAACGCTCCCTCCTGTGCCCAAGGTTCCCGCGTTGGTGTCGCCCACGTTCGAGGTCTGGGTCGTGCCGTCAATCGCGGTGTTGGCGTCGGTGATGGCCGGAAGCTGGGAAGTTACAACGATCTGTGCGACTCCGCCGGTCAATTGATTGGTCAGGCCGGCGCGCAGTCCCGGGACCGCCGATCCATTGGAGATCATGAAGATGCTGACTTCCACGCCCGCAGTCTGGCCAACCTGGGCGAGCGCGGCATTGGTCAGGGTGTTGCTGTTGGTGAGGAACTGGCGTAGCGTTCCCTGGCCGGAATCGCGGGTGCTGACGATGGTGTCGAAGTTGAAGCCAAAATCAATGCCGGTAACCGCATTGGTGGGCATGACAACAGAAGTAATGGATTGGGGCGTATTGTTGGCGGTGGTCAGGGCCGCGAGCGTAGTGCTGCCATTGCCGGCGTCGATCTTGGTCGGGTCCTCGCCGCCCACGCGGCTGGTATCGGCCGTGCCTGCGGCGCCCGTCAGTCCGCTGGTGCGAAAAGTCTGCACGCCTATCAGGGCGGGAAGCGCGCCGGGACGGGAAGAGGTCACGGTGGAGTTCACGACACGAATGGTATAGGTGCGTCCAGGGGCGCCGGTGAGGGTGTAGTTGCCCGACGCATCGGTGACGGTCGAGGTGATGAAGGCGCCGGCAGCATCATATAGCTCTACGCGCGCACCGGGTCTGCCTACTCCCGCCGCGGAGGCGAAACTGCGTCCGGCTCCGCCGCCGTAATTTAAGTCTTCGAAGACCTTGCCGGAAATCTGGAGGCGGGGGGAGCTGGCCAGGTCGCCTTGAGTCGTCGTCATGGTCCCGGTGAACGCGGTCGCCACGCGCGAGGGCAAGGCGACACTATAGAGTTGGGCGGGGTTCTGGTCGTCTTCCACTAACATGCGGCCGCTGGCGTCAAAGGTCATGCCCACGATGGAGTTTGCGCCGCCTGCAAGGCCACTGATTGTTCCCAGGCTGGTCACCGCGCCGCCAGCAAGGGGAACGGTATAAATCGTGGTGCTGGCGACCATGTAGAGAATGCCATCGGGGCCAAATCCGATATCTCCGCCCAGGTTTGTGGGCACGCCCGACAGTGCGCCCACGGCCGTGGCTGCGCCCGTAGCCTGGTTGAGGGTATAAATGTTGGCGGTGTTGGTATCCACCGCATAGAGAACGCCGCCGGGTGAGAATGCCAGCCTGGGGAAATAGGGGATGGCGGCCCCGGTGGTGCCGAGCTGGACTGGAGCCGTCGCGGGCGTGGCCGGGTCCCAGGTAAAGACCGTACCATTGGGCACGTCGGTAATAAAATAGATCACGCCATCGCTGGCGCGTTGCGCTACCGCCGCGGACGCTGTGCCCGAATAATTGGCGAATTGGCTGGTGACGGTGCCATCGGCGTTCACCAGATACAGATTTCGTGTGGCCAGCCCCACGGAAAATACCTGATCGCGGTTGTCGGCGACGGCATTCGCAGCCAGGGCCACGATCAGGGCGACAAGCGCGAACACCGCCGTGCTTTTTCCGATGGACTTGCTTTCAAGCAGGGAACGTTGCTTTCGTCCCCAGACGGCAGAATCACACTTGCGGCGGTCCGGAGAAAAAGTGAACTCCAGGCCAGCGTTCCATAACCAGGAGGCAGCTTGCCGGATTTTCATTCCAGTCATGATCACTGTCTTGCCTCGTGCTTGGGAGAGAATATGTTCTCATCGAATTTGAAGCGCAGCCGGATGAAGAACCCGCGGCGGGTAATGTCTTCGCCGGTCAGCACCGGGTCGCGGAAGCCGAACAGATTGTAACCAACGGAAACCCATGTATTTCTCATGACCAGATAGCCAGTCTCCGCGCCGAGTCCATAGCGCGCAGCGCCCAGGCTGTTTCCGTACAGGGTGCTGGCCACAGCGCCGATGTCCCAGTGGCGGTTCAGTTCATAGGTTGCGCGTCCGGCGGCCATCTGCACCAGGGAGCTGCTGGAGAGACCGCTGTCGCCGAACAGGTTCCAGCGCGCGGCGTAGCGCGCGGAAAGCGTGAAGGGAGCAGTGACCTGATAGTTGGCGGTGGTGGCAAACACGCCGATGCGGCGCTGAATCGGCGCGGTGAGGGAATTGCCGGTTTCATCCCTGAATTCGAACATGCTCAGAGCGTTCCAGCGGTTGCGGGCGGAATCGCGCAGGGCGAGGCCGGCCTGCAGGCGGTCCTGCAGATGGGTGTCGTCTACTGCGCCCTTGGTAACGGTTTGCGCGAACACGTTTCTGCCCAGGAAGGTCAAGCTGTCGGAGAGCCGCGCGGCAAAGCCCACGGTCGTGAGGATGCTGTCGCTGGTGGTGCTGCCCCGCCATTCGGTGCGCAGGGAAGCCTTCCAGTTTTCGGCGGCCGTATATTCGAGGGCCCCGGTGAGCGCCAGGGAGTTCAGCGCCGTCCCGTTCAGCGTACGGATACTCTCGATTCCGGTATTGGCCGTGATCCCCTCGGCCAGATGCCAATTGTTGCGCAATCCGATGGCGGCCTCGGCGTCCCTTCCGTTGAGCGCGTCGTGGATGCGATATTCGCTGAAGACATGGGCGTCTTTGAAATAGGCGCTGTCTACACCGATTTGGGTGGTGTTGCGGTGTTGCAAGGTATTGAGTGAATAGGAATCTCCGAGCGACGAGATCAGCTCCTGGCGGAAGTAGACGCGGCCCTTGTCCCAGAACTGATAGTTGCCGCCCACGGCGACGATGCGTTTATCGACCTGGAGAACATCCTGCTCGTATTCGGCAGTGGCTGTGGCCCGTGAGAAATGAGGAACTTGGGCGCTGAGCCGCGCCACCACGGCGTTCACGGTGTTGGGTGTCACGCCCAGTGTGCTGGAGGAAGCGGGCATGGAGGTTTCATCCGAATGGCGGAAACCAACCACGGCCTGGATATTGCCGGTAAAGCTTTTCTGGACTGCCAGTTCGCCGCCCGTTCTACGTCCACCGGTGCTCAGGTCTTCGGTGCGGACAAACTCGCCCAGCAGACGCAGTCCCTGGATCACGGACAGGCTGGCTTTCACTCCGGTTTCCCCGCGTCCCTTATTCAGGATCGAGGAGGGATTATCAAAGTTGGTTTCCGTGCGCCCCATGAACGCTTTGCCTTTGAGCCGCTCTGCATCGGTCTGCACTTCCACACGGTAGCCCAAGCCGGTCCCGGTAGCCAGATGCTCGGTGCCCGCCAGCTCTCCGCTGATCGTGGTCTTTCCCGGCAGCTTCACAGTGGCGTTGCCCGAGAAGAGTTTGTTGGGGTCCTGGGGATTAGTATCGTCAACCAACGTTCCGCCCAGTTGCAGGAAGCCGGTAGGCTTGACTTGTGCTGAACCGCCTCCCACCCAGAAGCGCTCGCCACCCTGGTTGACCTCGTAGGTAACGCGAATGGAGAGGGGATTCAGGCTGGCATCGAGCGTGGGAATGGGCGCCTTGAACAACAGGCGGCCGGTAAGCGGCTCGAATTCATAATCGGCGAAGCGGGCCAGCGGCCGGATGTCGAGAATCACGGAAGGCTGATGGCGGTCACGCACCAGTATCTCAACCTTCTCGCTATTTTCGATGCCATTGGCATTGGCCAGGGTAAAGGGCCCAGAGGTGCCGTTGGCCAGGAGTTCCTCGACGACCTGTTTTAAATTGTCATAGCTGGCAAAGCCGGTAACGCTGGCGCGATTGGTTCCGATATGTTCTTTGACGCCGGTCATGCTGCGGTTGTAGTTGCCCAGGCTGTTGCTGCCGCCGGATTCCGAGGTAAGGAAGTCGCCATACACGATGTAGGCGCTGCCGTGATCGATGCGCAAATAGGCCTTGCTGGTGGATTGGGCATCGTATCCGCGCAGGGAAGAGTCGCCATAGACCGGATAGAACTGGTCAGGCTGAATATCGCGGAAGAGACGGTCACGGGTGTTCTTCTCGGAATCGTAGGCCAGGGTGATGAGATTGTCGCCCTTGATTTTGCCTTTGAGCAGCAGGGCGGCATGGCCGGCGGAGTTGAACGATCCATTGGAACTGCTGGCGGAGAACAGGCGCAGCTCCTGCTCGAAGCCGTCACCGACTGCGGGCTGCACCACGCTACGGGCCTGCTTGCCGAAGTTGAGCTGATACTCCACGATGCCGGCGGCCAGCAACGGACGCAGCTCAGGAACAAACTCGATTTTCACCTCGGAGTTGACACCCCCGCTGCTGACCCGCAGGATGCTCTCTCCGGGCTGTATGGGCGGCATCAGCTCAAATTCCGCCTGGCCGCCTTCGATGAAGACCTGCGTGCCTGGTTCCTTGGGATTCAGGTCCTTCACCATCCAAGTGCCGTTGGTCGATTCCAGAGTGAGCGCCGTACGCACGGTGACGGGAACGTTGCTCGAGTCGGTGAGGCGCACGTTTACCTTGACTGGGGTCTTGCCGTCGGCGGCGTAGATCTTCTTGCCGGTATCTATCGCCAGCTTTCCCAACTTGCTGGGCGCGATGACAGTGATCTTCTGCGTTCCGCGATCATTGCCCCAGGGGTCGCTTTGCGTGACTTCCAGGATGTTCTTGCCGGGATGCAGATTGATGCCGATGAACTCCCATATTTCCAGGCGCTTGTTGGCGACCACGGTCTTCAATCCCACCTGGCGGGCGGAGGCTTCGTCGCCGTTCACCTTCAGCTTAAAGTTGTTTCCGGCCTGGCCCTTGACCTGAATGTTGGTCTGGGCAAAGGGCAACACATCGTTGTCACTCAATTTGACAAAGGCCAGGTCATTATTCATGGCTTCGATCAATGCTTCCGCCGTAGGGAGAGAAGCCTCGGGAGCCGTCGCCGGCTGCGCGGCTGCGCCCGTATTCAACGGCGCTGAAGGTCCGCCGATGGAAGGGCGCTGCTCTGGAACGGGCGCCGCCGCCGGTTGGGGCGCGGCAGCGGCATTCACGAAACCGCTGGCGGCCATGGCCTTGACCTGTGCTGCATCTCTTTCAATCGTTTCGGGTGTGAACTGCGCTTTTACCGCCTGGCTGACTTCCGTGGAGGCGCCGCCCACCTTCGCCCGGCGTGATTGGATTTCACGGGTCAGGGCGGGGGAGCAGTTGGCAATGGCGAAATCCGCTTTCTGCATCTCTCCAAACTTGAGGTCGATGAAGCGGCTGCCGCCGTCACCACCGTTGCGATTGGAAATCGGCGACAGCTCCGCCCCCGGAGGCAGGCTGTAGGCATCCACTTTCAAGATGTGCGTCCGCGAAGATACGCCATAGATGCTGAATTTCCCCTGCCCGTCGGTGACCACGAAGGTGCCATCTTCCAGATAAATGCGGACATTGGGAATGCCGAGTTCACCTTCGTCCTGTATGCGGTTGGCGTTGCAGTCCTGGAAGACCTTGCCGACGATGAATCCCTTGTCGCTGAAGACGCCCCCGCGGACCTGGACGTGCGCACTAGAGACATTGGATTGCGTCGCGCCGCTGCCGGCCGTGGCCCGGTTCACGTTGTCGCCGATGGCTGCGCCCGGTCCTACGAGGACGCGATAGGTAAGTCTGACATCGGCGCTGGCCGGCAGGGTCCCGATATCGAAGCGCAGCACTGGCCCTTTGCCGGGCGGATCGTTGATGGGCACGGCATTCAGCCGGACGCTACGCGACTGGTAGATGAAGCCCGGCGGCAGTGTGTCGATCACCTGAACATTGGGCAGGGGCGCGGCCAGCAGGTTCTTGACTTCGACCGTGTAGTCGATGAAGTCACCCAGTTCCACGCTGGAGCGTCCGGCGGTTTTCTGCACAAACACCACGGTGTTCGACGAGGCATCGACCGGCACATCAAAAATGGCCGGACCGCCGGCGGCGGCGACATTGAATGTGCCGCCGTAGGAAGCCGCGGGATCGATGGTGCGCCCTGGCGGTAGCCCGCCCGGAGGCACCACGGAAGGGAAGCTGAAGGTGGCCGGCGGCTTTACCGACAACTGGTAAGTACTGGGCGCCACCTGCGGGAATTGAAAGGCCCCGTCGGCTGCGGTGGTCACGGTGCTAGGGGCCGGAGTAATGCCGTCAAACTGCAGCACGGTGGCCGGCGCTCCTGGACGCCCGCCGTTTCCGGCGCCCGTCACATCGATAAGGGTGACGACGGCGCCGGCAACCGCGGCGTTGCTCTTGCTGTCAAAGACCACGCCCGCAGGGTCTATGAGAATGGTGGCGGCCACGCTGGCGTTTCCACACCCGGACAAGGTGGCCGTGATCTGGTCGTTGCGCAGCACTTCCATGATCTGGTTGCCGGAAACCACGGCGTTGACGCGGGCGTCGCGTGTGGGCACCGAGGGCAGAATGCGGAATATGCCGGTATTCGGTCCGGTCTCCACGGCGGTAAAGGACTCGGTGTCGCCGGTAAGCTTCGATTTCAGGGTAATGGCCTTCGATTCGGCCACCGTCGGGTCGAGATTGCAGGCGGCAGCGTTTACCTGCACGAACAACGGTGAACCCATCGGGGTGGCCCGAATCGTGCGCGCGAAAGAGCTGTCGAAAAAATAATCGATGGCCGGCGCAGGCCCGGTCACTGGAATATCAACCGCATTCGACGGGACCGAGAGGTCGAAGCCATTGTTGAATAACACCTGGGCCACGTTATGGATTATGCCGGATGCATTACTGTTCACCGTGACTCTGAAGCTGAAAACCGCAGTGGCTCCTGCGGGCAGAGAATTCTGGGCGAAGGCCACGGAATCCACGTTGGAGAGCAGTGCGGGTGGCGTGCTGACGTAATTCAGTGACGGGGTCCCGGCGAGATGAAAGAGAGGAGTGGAGGCGCCAGCGCTCACGATGCCCGCAAACGTGGTGTTGTTAGGAACCACGTCGCTGACGACCACCCGGAGTGCGGGTAGACCGTCAATCAAGATCGAACCACCAGCGGCATCGGAGTTTCCGCTGTTGGCGGTGTTCAGAGTAAAGGCGATAAGGTCGCCGTCATTCGCGGAAGCCTTGGAAGCTGTCTTGGCGATGGTTACGGTGGCGGCAGCCTGCGTGACCACCTGCACACGGTTGGAAACGGTGGAGGTAACTGTGTTGCTCGAGGAGACGTAGGTGGCGGTTGCCTGATTATCAATGATGGAGCCAGGAGGCGTACCAGCGCGTGCGGTTGCTGCGGCCAGCAGCAACACCAATCCTACCGTTATTGATAACGTTCTCTTCACCGCCAAGGCTCCGGAATAGAACACCAAGCTCGATTCCGCATGCACGCTGTCCCCGGCCTGGGCAGTCGTCCGTGGTCGTGCCTGCGAAAAATGCGGGAGACATTCATGGAATGTCTCCCGCTTCGAGACCTGGCTACTGGATCTTCACCGCGAAAATGACGACCGCTGACTGGCTAGGTGTCAGGGTCCCCACGGTCGCGCTGATAGTTCCAGGCGCTCCATTGGCCGGCGCCACGATGGATCCAACGGTGGTGCTAGCGGGTGGAAGGTTGTGATAGACGGTGAATGCCGGCGTGGCGTCGCTGACCACCACGGTGGTGATGTTAGAGGTCCCGGCATTGGTCGCGGTGATCCGGTAGATCACGCAGCTTCCAGGCACGGCCCCGGCAGTGATGTTGGTTTGTTGGAAGGCGCCGGCAACGCCGGTACAACCGGCATCCAGCGTCTGTTCTTTGAGCAAGCGCAGTTCGCCGGCGATGACCGTCGTCTGGTCCTGCGCCGTGGCGAAGGTGGCGTTGTAGCCGGCGCGCGGGGTGGTCGTATCCACCGCGCCGATGGCCGCACCCGAAGGAGAGGTGACTTTGACGAACATGGTCACGCTCTGTCCGGGATTGAGGGTAAATGTGGTGGCGGCGGAAACCGCAACGTCTGCGGCATCCAGCACGCCGTTAGTGTTCGTATCCTGGAAGAGGACCGAACTCCAGCCCGCTTGAGTGTCGGAAGTGATAGGAGCTGTGAAGGTGATAACTTCGGACACGTTTCCGTTGTTAGTCAGCAGATGGGTGTAGACGACTGAGCCGCCGGGAAAGACCTGATTCGATCCATTGGGAGTCAGGGTGACGTTGTGTATGGTGTTGACCGTGACCTGGTCATGCTTCTGGTCAAGCGCTCCGGAGGTCGGAGACTTGGACTGGAAGAAGATGGCCTGCGCGCCTGCGCCGGCGCCCGCTGGAATGCCGATGACGGCGCAAACCAGTTTAGCTGTGCCGCCATTCACTGGGCCGGTGTTGCTGATGACCGTGGAAAGGTTAGCAGCGGAGCAATCCGCACCCAGACTGGAATGGAAGGTTACGGTCCAGCCTGGAGGCAGAGTGCTGGAACTGGTAAAGGTGGTAGTGGAAGACGCCACAAGATCGTAGGAATCGGCTACGGCGGCCGCGCTGGTGTTGTTCACAAACAGGGTAAAGGTCGCGGTGGTGCCAGGGTTGGCAGCCACGGTGACGACCGGTGAAGCTTCCGGACCCGGGCCGACGCCCAGAACGCCCGGTGAGCCGATCGCCGCGTTGTTGGTCAGATCGACCGTATTGGAGGTGATGGCCACCAGCCGGTCGGTCATGCTGGCATTGGCGCCTGCGTTCAGCGCTCCCACTACCGTGGAAGTCGCGGTAATGGTGGCATTGAATGGACCACCGGTAGATCCGGACGGCAGGGCGGCTTTTACAATCACGGTATAGGAGGCCCCGGCGGCCAGCGGACCGGTGTCGGGAATGCTGTTGCCCGTGGTATCGATCAACGGCGTTACGCCGTCACTCTTATAGAGGGTAAAGACCGTGCCTGCGGGGAAGGTGTTGGAAGGAACCGTAATATCAAATGAATCGGCGCCATTACCCAAATTGGTGACGACATCGGTAAAGATGACAGTGCTGCCCTGGGCCGCGGCATTGATGGTGTCAATACCGTTGATCGTGGCGTCATTGTCGTTGGCGGCTACGCCGGTGTCACTAATCGAGACGCTGGCGCTCTGGCGCACGGTGAAGTTGAAGGTGTTGCTGGACCCGTTGACCGTGGCGCCGGAACCATCATTGAAGCTGAGGCTGGCGGTATTGCTCAAAACGCCGGGGGCTATACCCGCAGCGATGTTGACCGAGAATGTCAACTGTCCGGAAACGCCGGGGGCAATCTGATCGATGATCGCCGTGATGGTGTTGCCGGTGACGCTGTAGTCGATATGCGGAGATCCGGCGGCCGGCTGCACGTCGCCGGTCGCATCGGTCAAGGCCGTTGCTCCGGTCACGCTCCATCGTCCGCTGCCGGCCACGTAGGTCATACCCGCGGGCAGCACGTCGCCGATGTTGATGGTGGTCGCGGTATTGTTCCCGCTGTTGGTGTAGGTCAGGGTCACCGTATAAGGTCCGCTGCCGGCCGCGCCGGAATTGGAACTCATCCCCTTATTCACATTGATCACGGCGTTGGGAGTGACGGTGGTGACATCGGTGTTGGAAGCCGATTTGGTGTTGTCGAAGACCGAGGTGCCGGACACCGAAAAGTTGTTAGTCTGGCCGGTGGTGGCGCCCGGAGGCACAGTGCCGGTGATGACGAACTTGAACGCGTTGGCCGCTCCCGGCGTCACCGTGACTGAGGTGCCGGTCAAGTCGGTAAAGTTGTCGGGAATTCCGTCACCGTTGGCATCCAGATAAATGTGGGTGCCGGTCAGGGTGAACGCGCCGGATTGCGCCGGGGCCAGGGTCAGAGTGAAACTATCAGACCCGTTGCCGGTGTTGGTCAGCGTGTGTGGATAGAAGACCGGAGAGCCGGGGGAGGCTGTCTTCGCTCCATTCGCCGTCAGCGTAAGGCTGGCGACCTGCTGCACAATGGTGGTGACAACGTTAGATGTGGCGGTGCGTGATACCGAAGAAGCATCGGTGTAGGTCGCGGATGCCTGGTTGCCAATCGCTGTTCCAGCCGCTGTTTGTGCCGAAGCCATGCCCGGAACCAACAGAAAGGCTGTAATGATCAATCCTGTCAAAATAAGACCTGACAAGCGGGCCAAAATACTTGACCCTCCCCTGGTAATGTTTCTGGCCCTCATAATTGCTCCTATCTACTAAATGATTTTTTGGCGGTGCTGCTGTTTCCTATGGCGCGGACGGAATTGCTGGCCGCGCCGTCATCCTTCTACTATTGCTTGGGTCCCATGAGTTTCATTCTGGCTTTTACCGGCTTGCTTGAACCGGCGCCGATCTCGCCCAGGTTCCAGCGCAGTGACCGGTATTCCGAGAAGGGAACCATCTCTTCTCTGGTCCTTCCGTCTACGCCACGCACCTGGCGCTTCAACGGAATCGGCGCATAATTCTTGTCATCGATGCTGGCTGAAGCCTGATCGGGCATGGCCGATTGGGGCAGGTATTCCATGCCGGAAGGCACCGGCAGGGTGGCAACTACGTTGGCGACTCCGCTCTTGCCGGTGTTCTTGTACTCAGCGGCGTACTCAATGGTGTCGCCGGGCCGGGCTTTGTCGCTGGACTGCTTTTGTTCACTGCCGTTGACCATAACGATCTTGCTGGCAGTGAGTAGGACCTTCACTTCTGCCAGCAGCGGCAGGCACAATGTAAGTGCGAGGGCCGCTACCAGCAACGTCTTCGGCGTCTTGAGGTTCTTCATACGATTCACATTTCTCCTTGCATTACGAATGCTTGAACTCGGTCCGGAATGTGACACGCCGGCCTGCGCGCCGCCTTGTCAGATTCAAGAGGGATTTAATGATTGGTGAGGTCTTTCTTGTTCTTATACGTGTTCAATTAGCGATCTTTCATCTGTGGGCAATCTTAGAGACAGTTAAGAAATAGACGCTAGATTATCTTAGTAACCTGAACCTAATCAGCTACATCAGGATGGCGCTGTGGCTTTGCGAGAGGCGAGGCGTCTTCCTTAGATTGTTGGGTGAGAAGGCCGCAAACATTGAATAAAAGTGGTTTTCTGGCGGTAAGGAAGAGATTGAAACTGTCTTATGGCAGGAGAGGAACCCTGGAAAACCCAGAATATGCAAGGTTACTAACGTACTCGGACGGGCGTTACAAGGTACTCAAGATCAGGTACTTGTGGCCGGGGCAGGATGACCGAAAGTTTCCCCATGCTCGCCGTGGGCACGCTGGCTTTATGGGCCGGGGGGAGCGGGAGTGGACGATTCGCATTCGCCAATATTTTCGACGCGATTACGTCCATTGCGTTTTGCCTTGTACAAACCGAGGTCGGCTTGCTGTAAGAGCAGTTCCAGGTCAGGCTGGTTGTGGCCGTTGGCGACAACAATGCCCATGCTGAGAGTCACCTTGCGCGAGGCCGCTGACGTGTCCACGGTAGTGGCAGCGACGGAGGCGCGAATCTGGTCGGCGCGCTCGAAGCCCGGGCCGGGGCCGCAGCCGGGGATGACCAGCAGGAACTCTTCACCGCCATAACGTCCGACGGAATCGTAGCTGCGCAGTCCGGATTGGAGCCTGCGGCCCACTTCCCGCAACACCTCGTCGCCGACCAAATGCCCTAACTCATCGTTGACCGCTTTGAAGAAGTCGATGTCGGCCAGAATGATGCTGACAGAGCTTTTATCGCGCTTTGCCTTGGCCAATTCCTGACGGAGACGGGCGATGATTTCACGGCGGTTCAATAGTCCCGTCAAAGGATCATAAGTGGCGGCGTTGCGCATGGATTCGCGGGCGGTGATCAGCTCGCGCTGCAGCCGGGCGATGCGCTGGCCGACCAGCAGCCGGGCCTTCAATTCGCCCTCTTCAAAAGGCTTGACCAGGTAATCGTCGATTCCCGCTTCCATGGCGCTGAGAAGATTGGCTTGGCCTTCCTTGGCGGTCAACAGAATGGTGTAAATGTAGGCCTCGCTCGGGTCGCGCTCGCGGAGTTTACGGCATAACTCCACACCGTTCATTCCGGGCATTTCCCAATCGAGCAGCACCACAGTCGGGCTCTCGGGTTGCTGGAGGATCTGCCAGGCTTCCAGTCCGTTGGTTGCGATGGAAACATCAAACCCCCAGGATTCCAGATAGCGCGTGACCAGATGCCGGTAGAGACGAGAGTCATCCACGAGCAGAACTCTGTTTTCCATTCTCTGCTCCGCAGTCTGGGACTCGGCAGGATTTGACGTGGCGAAAATGGTCATATTGCTAAAAGTAAGTGCATGTCAACAGCCAATGGCCAGCAAGCCCATATCCAGACAAACAAATCTTTCTATTTCAACAATATACGTTAATCAAGCGGCAGGCAAGGTGCCGAATGGACTTACTCCAAGTGTGCAACTATTGGTCAATTCTCAGCCTTTCATCACACGTTTGCGCCATGTTGGCGCCGAGACGATTGTACGGTGACCAGGAGACTCAGTAACCCTGGTAGATCGGGACATCTGGACATCGGGTAATCTGGACATCGGAAATGCCGGCCTGCTCTTTTGGCGGCCTTGCCGGTCTAGCCAAATTCAGCCGAGTCTAGCCGTCGCTTCCGTTCTTGGTTGCTGCTTCCTTGGATCCGGCATCTATCCTTTCCAGAATATTGTAGAGCGTGGTGCGGCTAATGCCCATGACCGCGGCTGCGCGGTTCTTGTTGCCGCCAAAGTTTTTCAACACGCGCAGCACGTGGCGGTGTTCCACCGCCGCCAGGGAGTCCATCTCGCTGGGGCGTTCTTCACCACTATCGGCAACCATTTCTTCGGGAAGGTCCTGGATGTCAATGACGGTGTCTTCGGTAATCATGCAAGCGCTGCTGATTACGTTTTCGAGCTCGCGAACATTGCCCGGCCACTGATAATGGGCCATGATCCGCTGGGCGCGCCGCGTAATTCCCTGGATATTCTTGTTGTAAAGCTGGGAATAGCTCTCCACGAAATGACGCTGAAGGAGAGGTATGTCTTCCTTGCGCTCGGCCAGGCGCGGAATTTTGATTTCCACCAGCGCCAAGCGGTAGTAGAGATCTTCGCGAAAGATCTTATCGGCCACCATGGCCTTCAGGTCTCGGTTGGTGGCGGCGATTACGCGCACATCCACCTTGCGGGCGATGGGGGAGCCCACTCGCTGCACTTCATGGTTTTGCAAGACGCGCAGCAGTTTGGCTTGCGCATTCAGGGGCAGCTCCCCTATTTCATCGAGAAAGACGGTCCCGCCATTGGCAAACTCAAAGAACCCCGGCCGGTCCTGGACGGCGCCGGTGAAAGCACCGCGAACGTGGCCAAATAGTTCGCTTTCAAACAGGGTGTCAACGATGGCGGAACAGTTGCACACGACAAAGGGCTGGGTGGCAACCGGGCTGACGTAGTGCAGGGCGCGGGCAACCAGTTCCTTGCCGGTCCCGGTCGCTCCCGTCACCAGCACGCCGCGGAAATGCGGGGCTACCCGCTGGATCTTGGTAAAGACATCGAGGATGAGCGGACTTCGGCCAACGATTCCCTTGAACTGGTAGGTTTCAACCAGTTCGCGCTCCAATTGCAGCGCGTGGGAGCGTTTCTTGGCTTGATCGAGCAACTGCCGGATATGGAACTGAAGTTTTTCCATCGAAAGAGGCTTGGTCAGATAATCGCAAGCGCCTCTTTGAATGGCTTCCACGGCGGAATCGGTTGAATAGTGCGCTGTCATAAGAATCACCTCCGTGCCCGGGTCAACGGCCACGATTTTCTCCAGTACCTGCATTCCGTTCATGTGGGGCATCAGCAGATCGCAAAGGACGATGCGCGGACGCTCTTCAAGGAAAATCTTCAACCCTTCCAGTGGGTCGGAGGCAGTCAGGATGTGGAGTCCTTTCTGGTCCAGCGCTGCCGCGATCAATTCGAGGACCTGGGGCTCATCGTCGATGGCCAGGAGCGTGACCGCGGGATTGGCGTCAGTCTTCATGGGATTCAAGCAAGCCGGCATTCACAAAGAGATACCTTGCGCGAGCTATTGACACCCCGCCAAAACCACAGCCAATGGGCCCGTACGATGGAACATGTTTTATCTGGGCGCCGGTTCGCCGTGCTGCAAGTTTCTTTGTTATAGAGATACTATCAAGATTGTGGGCCAAATGAAACAAAGTTATTGCAGTGGGCCTATATCAATAGCCTAGCCTCCTATAATTAATGGAATATACAATGTTTACTAATCAATATATATCTATGAAAGGCCAATGTTAATCTAGCCTAATCTAATGTGCTTCGTGGCCACGAAGGAGGCAGACCGCTTTGAGGCGGTCGATACCGCCTCGATCAAAGGTGTATCTTAGTCTCCGGCCCGGTGTGGCTTCTGCATCTTCGCAGGCATGGAGCGCGGCGGATCTGGTTCCTCGGCCTTGCGCAAAGGGCGCGCAGGCCCATCGGAATGACACAGGGATAGAGAGAGCCGCGAGCTGGTAACCCGAAAAACCGCCGGGTCAGGCTGCTGGGCAGCCAAATTCGTGGACCAGGCGAGAACATTGAGGGACCTTAATCACGGCGTTGGGCTTCGTCTGTTGGAGTTTCCTGATTTATTTGAATACTGCCATAAATTGCCTGAGATAAAAACAGAAAGAGCTGAGCGAGATACTAGCTTTATGCCGGAAGTCTTGGAATGGCTTAATGGCCGCTCTCGGTAAACTGTTGCTATAGATAAACAATAAGTATGGCTAAAGATGGAGTAAAGAAGTATAGCAAATGGCCCGATGCAATCTAGCTTGCAGGCCGATCGTGTTCCGGAGTTGTATTTCTGTCCGGAAAGCGTACGCTGCTGCGGGTAGAAATATTTGGCGGCTTTCGCCGCTATTCATTGAACGCTGTGCCTCTGCTGGGGTTTACCCGCGCCGCGATGTTTGGCTTTGAACATGCAATGCCATCCGGCATATGCAATGCAGTGGATGGCTTCGGGTGATCGGTTTGACTCTCTGTGGAGTTGTGGCGGGGGCCGTGCCCCTGGCTGCGCAGTCAGCGCGCGGTGAGCTGACGGTCACGGCGGTGGTACAGACTTCCGTGGCCTTAGTGAATACCAATGGGCAATGGACGTTAGTAGTAGCTAATGCTCCTGATCCGGCCGATAACCTGTCTTCTCTGGTTCCGGCCGCAAGGCTGCTATTGCCAACTCAGGTTGCCACAGACATGCACGGCCTCCGTGGACAACAGCCACGAGTAGCAACTCACCACGCAGCCAAGGCAGGGACCCCTGCCGGTCATTCTCCGAATCGAGGTTGAATGGATGCAACGACCTTCGGCCCTCTTGCTTTCGAACGATACCGCGGTCCTGCGGGACAGCCAGCGGATCCTTTCCGGCTACAATTTTATTGTACGGACGGTGGCCACCGCTTCCGCAGCCGCCGGATTGATCAGTAGCGGCCAGTTCGATCTGGCAGTCTACGACGGGGAGATTCCCGGCGCGATCGATCTGGCATCACAGACGGGCCCGGGGGCGCCGGGTGTGGTATTTGCCATTCTTGATGGCCGGCACCCGGCCATGATTGCCGGGAAGCGCATCCATTTCTCGCTGCCGAAGCCGTTGCCGTCGGCGCTATTCGCCCGCAGCATGAAGGCCGCCTATGGGATGGTGATGCGGAAACGTCCGGCATTTCGCTACGAAGTTCAAATTGTCCCGTCGTCGGCCGCCCTGCTGTACGAGGGCGAAACACGGCAGCTCGGACGCATAACGATCCTGAACTTAAGCCAAACGGGGCTGGGTCTGGCCGCGCAGGGAATGCTGCCACCCGGCGCCACCTTGCAAATTGATTTTATGTTGCCGAAGTGCGAGGTGCGCATACGGGTCACAGGAAGTGTGGTGTGGTCGCACGAATCTGGCAGAGCAGGAGTCAGCATCCAGCGCATTCCGGCCGAGGAACGCTATGAACTGCAGAAGTGGCTCGATGCCATGCCGTCACCGGAGAGCGTCCTCTTGCCTGAAACGCGAACACAGCAACCAGCGACTGGCCACTAAGACGGCGCCATTAGGGCCGTGACGAGGTGAAGAAGTAATTCCGGTAGATCGGGTAATCGGGACATCGGAAATGCTCGTCTGTTTTTGGCGGCATTGCCAGTTCAACCGGTCACGCGCCAAGTTGGGACATCAGAACAGTGTCGTCTGTTGGGGCAGACGACCGGCAAGATGGGCAGCTAGGGCCCTGGCCGGGGGCCTTTTTCCGCCGCCCACATGGTGCTTCTCGCTGTATTTACTTACGAGCTGGGAGATGCGCCGTGCGTATTCCGGAGAGAGAAACGCCCCGTTGCTGTAGCGGTCTTTGTAGACCGGCGTCAGGTGCGGGAATTTCTCTTCTAGAAATGGCATGAAGACCTTTTCGGAGCAGGGCTTGAGGAACAAGGCCCCAGACATAATATGAAAAGCGCTGGCCTCGGCCGATGCGCGCACGACATCCTCGAGATCGCAGGGTGAATCGGTGATGCCAGGCAAGACGGGCGCGAGACTCACCCCGGTGTGAATGCCGGCTTCCACCAGTTTGCGCACCGCCAGCAGGCGCAGATCGGGGCGGGGCGCGCGCGGCTCGATCAAGCGCGCCAGATCCGCCCGCAGCGTGGTGATGGTCAGGTAGACGGAGAGCTGATTGCCGGCGGCCACCGCTTGCAGCGCTGGGAGGTCACGCACGATGAGGTTCGACTTCGTGATGAGCCCGATCTTCAGCCCCTGATGCCGGGCCAGCTCTTCCAGGATGCTGCGGGTCACTTCGAAGCGGCGCTCCGCCGGTTGGTACGGGTCAGTGGCGGAACCGATGGCGATCGACTGGTCGGGCCGCACCTTTTTCAATTCCTGGCGCAGCAGCCAGCCGGTGTGCTGTTTCACGAAGATGCGGCGTTCGAAATCCAGCCCCTCGCGCAGCTCCATGAATTCGTGGGTATAGCGCGCGTAACAATACTTGCAGGCAAATTCGCATCCGCGATACGGGTTGATGGCCCAGGCAAAGGGCACACGGCGGGAAGTGCAGCGGGTGAGCAAAGAACGGTTTTCGATGGTGACATATTCAACGTTGTGGCCTTCATCCACGGCTTCGCCTTGGGCGGCCAGTTTGGCAATGCCCACCAGGCGCGTGCCGGGTTCCAGTTGAGGGAAAAGGGAAGAAGTCATGGCTCTCCTTGTATTCGCTTTTTGTTCGCTATTGAGAATAGCGCAGACGGGGAGGGAATGCAAATGGAAAATGTATGCCTGCCCTTCAGAAAAGCCAGGATGACCGATGAGGTTCGGAGTGGTTCTACCCTCTTGCCTCATTGTCAGATTTGGCGGGTTGGCTTCCGGACATGGCGGCGCCGGTTCCTTCCGCTTCGCGGTTCGGAATGACATCGGTTTTTGGTGGACGCAAGGGTGCGGGGGGCCTTCGCGCTTCGCGCTCAGCCTCTCAAGGGCAAGCCCCGCGCCGAACCCGGTGCTAGGGTACTATTGCGGTTTGCCCGGGCCCTCGGGTTTTCCCTTTTCATGGCGTTCCTGCTCATGTTTCTGCTGCAACTTTTGTTGCTCCTGGTCGTGTTTCTTTTCCAGTTGTTCCAGTTGCTGTTGATGCTTTTCATTGAGCTGCCGCTCTTTTTCCGCATTCGCCTGATTCTGTTGTTTTTGACGCTCTTCGAATTGGTGGCGCTCGGCCTTCTGGCGTTCCTGGTCCTGACGCTGGCGGAGCTGTTCGAGTTCCTGCTGGTGCTTGAGGTCGAGAGAAGTATTCGGGTTGCCGACGGGTGGAGCAGATGGCGGACGGTTGCTGCCGCCGGTATCTCTGGCATTGCCCGGTGGGTTAGGGGGCTTGTTCCCAACGCCCGGCGGAACCGTGGTGTTCACAACGCCTGTTGGATTTGGCGCACGCGGAGTGCCGGCGGGCTGCGCAAATGGCGGACGGTTGCCGGTGGCAGCATCCCGGCCACTGACAGGCGGGTTGGCGGGCCGGTTGCCATTGTTCGCTGGAACTGCATTGTTGACAGTGCCTGGGCGGTTATCTACAGGTGGTGGCGGCTGTGGCCTTCCGGCATTTGGGGTTGCGACCGTGGGAGCTACTCTTACCAACGGGTGTTGTGTCTGTTGATTGACCGGTTGTACTTGCTGTATCTGCGAAATGGCCGGAGGACGTCCACCGTTCGACTGGATGGCCTGCTGCTGGCGGGCGAATGACACCGGGGGCGGAGGCGGCGGGACCTTGGCCACCACCGCACGATTCACGGACGCCTCCGGCGGTCTGGCGGCCACTGCTGAACCCAACACAGATTGCCTGGCCGGCGCACCGGATGGCGCCGTCACATTCACCGGGGCTATGGAGGCATCCCTCTGGTTGAGGACCACAATGTTCTTTCCCACAGGCTGGGCGGAAGTGAATGCCTGGTGGGAGGTCGCGGTCACCGCACCCGGCACCTGCTGGTTCATATACTTGACCACGGTTACGTTGTTGTTCACCACATTGGTGTTGTTAATGACGGTGTTGTTGTAATAGTTGTTGACCACGGTGGTATTCACCGTGGTGTTGGAAACATTCACGTTGTTCACATAGTTGCGGCTTACGTGGTAAGAGGGAACATAGACTTCACGGGGGGCGAGCGGAAACCAGCCTACGCTGATGCCCACGCCGAAATGCGGTCCGCCCACCCAGGCGACCAGAGCGGGCGCATACACCGGGCGCACGTAGACTACGCGCGGGCCGGGCGGCGGAGGCGGAGGGCACGGCACCCAGCCCCAGGCGCCGTTTACATTGACCCAGCGGCCATAATGAAATGGCGCAAAACCCCAGGGAGCGTCATCAATCCAGGTATAGCCCCAGGGCGCAACGTAGGCCCAGTGGCCATAGCGATACGGCGCCCAGCCGATGATCGTAGTGTGCGGGAACCACACCATTCCATGTTCAGGCACGGGCCGCCATCCGCCATAGTCGTCGAGGTCTTCGTAACCGATTACATCCGGCGAGACGAAGCGGGCCGAGACTGCCAAGTCCTCATGGCGGTCGCGATCAGCGCACCAGCGGTCAAAATTGTCGTCATCGCGGTCGCCTTCGATTTCCGCGCTTAATTGATCTTGGCCGCGGAAAACACCTTTCTCCCATGGGTGCAGGTTGTAAGCGGAGCCGCCGCCGGTCACTTCTCCGTCGCCGCTGCGGATCTTGATTACCGTGGTATCGCCATTCTCATTCACGTTGATCCTATAAACACCGGGGCGGAGTACGGAGAACGCAAGGTTGGGAGTATCCACTTCCAGTGTCTCATTCTCGTCGAGGCGCTTTACCCGCAGCCGCAGAACGCCCTCGGTGAGCCGAATCTGCGTGATGTTGTCGTTCAGGTTCAGGAATGAGAAGCCAGTCATGGCGCCGATGCGAATGGAAGCGGACCCGATATGCATCTCGGCCCGCGAGTCCCGGTCGGTCCATATCTTGTCGCCCGTGGTCAGAGGACGGTTGACCACCGCGGACACCCAGTCGTCGGTGCCGGCCGGTTGAAACGATACCGAACCCTGTGTGAAAGCCAGGCGGGCAACGAGCGCCGGCG
>Ga0210403_10001270_pt1 | contig 24212 bp, 41 predicted proteins | sample IncBWC19MmetaG_FD_150863 | JGI IMG/M metagenome (GOLD analysis project Ga0210403, IMG submission 150863) | Forest soil microbial communities from Barre Woods Harvard Forest LTER site, Petersham, Massachusetts, United States - Inc-BW-C-19-M | ecosystem: Environmental > Terrestrial > Soil >... | reverse complement strand
GCAAAGTTACCGTCTGATCTTGCATTGTTTTACAACCAAATGACTAACGCTCAATAAAGGAAATATTCATGAAAAAGTTTTTTAGTGTATCGCTAGTATTCGCTGCTGTCGTCGGTGCAATTGGTTTGTCTGGGTGTGATCCTCAGCAGCCTAGCGCAGATGAAGTTCAAAATCAACGCCAAGAGGTGCTCAATAAGCAAGCTGTTATGAGTGTGCCTATGCCTACGATCAACAATTTCGCAGAAAAGCGCTTGTATAAGCAAATTTACGAAATGCGCGATCAAAGTATTTCGACATATACATACTTCCTTGATCGTGATGCACATACACATAAGCTTTGTGATTCGATTGGCTTCCCAATTCCGTATGCAACTGAATTTACGAATCCTCAGCATATCGAAGATCGTTATCAAAGTGGTTATGCAATTCTGCCACAAGCCGATCCGAATGGTTTGTATTCTCCAGCAGCGGCTGCTGGAACTTGGGTTCTCTGCAAAAATCCGAACTCAAATCCACCAGCAGGTCAACCAACTTCTGGCCCCGTCTATGCTGAACCTGACGTAATTACGAGTCCTTTTCCGCTTGATATCAAGTAAATAAAACCATCAACAAACAAAAGCGGGAGCAAACCCGCTTTTTCTTTATGAAAAATACGTTAAGAGAAGTTGCAGACGACAACCTATCTTGGTTGAATGTCAAGACTGGACAATATTTGTTTTATAAAAAATCAAGGATATTCGGTAAAGTGACAAGTGTAGATGAACATGCACTTTCTGTATCATGGGCTACATCATATGGTGATAGGAATTCTGAATATCATTGGTGCAATATGGCTGAACTAGGCTCTGAATTATTAGATTATTGCATTCTTTGTGAAAACGAAATGGATATATTGTTTGTTAAGCTAAAGTATGGTGTTCGTGTTCATGAAATCAAAAATTAAAGATATCACGCCAGGTGATCTAATTTATTCTAAAAGAAGTAAGCGGTTAGCAACAGTTCTTTTCGTAAGTGATTATGGCGGATTTACGTTAAAATGGAATAAACCTAGATTTATGGGGGATGAACTTACAGACAATCATTTATGGTCTGATTGGTATGGCAAGATTCCAGAAGAATATCTTATTTTTGATACTGAACACGAAAAATTAGCGGCGAAACTAAAATATAGTTCTTAAACAAAATCCCAATCTTTTGTGCCTGGGTCATATTTCGGATCTTTCGGAGGAGTTTTGAATTGCTTGTCCAATCCATAACTAAGACCAATCCATTTTCTTCCCAACGTATCCCAAACATTATCAGGACTTGTTCCTGATTTTTTTATGGCCGCAACAAGCTGACCAGATGCTTTGCTTCCTAAATTAAATTTCACTCTTATGAATAATCTTTTTATCGCAGCATCCGCGTCGATAACTCTAGCCAATTCATCTATTACGTAGAAAGTATCTTCTTTGATTTGTTCTGGGCTTCTAGCTTGAATCAAATTGAGTAATGCTTTATAGTCACGTTTTGCATCTATTGCTCTTAGATGCGTCATACCAGTCGAATTAAATTTGCTAGAAAATACAGATGGGCTCTTTGCAGAAAACCCTCTTTTATCCGCTTGTAATTCTATTTTCATAGCTTGAATGAATTTGTCATATGGGAATGCCTTATCTTTCCTGCGTGTCAGCCAAGAGTTTGGATTAATATATACATATAGCGGAATATTTTGCTTCTTTGCTTGAACAACCAGTGGAAGCAATGATTGTGCTACTCCACTAGCCATAGATTGTGGCAAATATACATGGAGTGCATTTATTAAGGAGTGTGCGTCATTGGGAAATTTGATGGTTGGCTCTTTACTAAACACACGATCTTCCATTTCATCTGACGATCCTGGCGCGCCATTGAAATAATCGACAGGTTTTGTCACATATCCATGTTTGTTAAACCAATTACCATTTAACTCAAATAACACTTGCACATGCCCACTTGATCTACGTGTTGCAATAAATCCGCTAGCAGGGGACCGTGCTGTACTTAAGTAAAAATATTTTGAACTGCCTTTGGGTCTAAAATTTTCAGCAGAATCTTTTGCTAAACTAAAACCTAATTCAAATTCTTGATTAGTTAATATACTTGCTGCTGCATTGACATTTGTCACGTGGAACAAAATATCATGCGCAGACTCTATTAGGGTTTCAGTAAATTCGAATAAGAACATAGTTTTATTGGCTTTTTAATATTTAGCCCTGGTTTATATTTTGTCCAAAATCGTTAAATATCTAATAGATATTGGAGGAAAATATGTTAGATAAAGCAAAAGCTTTATTTAGAAAAGCGGTTTCTAAAGTCTCTGGCACACATGAGCAAAAAATAACTTTTGTGGTAGATGTTAATTTGCCAGACCATGAAGAAAGAGTTACTACGTCAAAATTTTTGCATACTAAAAAAGCATTGATTGATAAGGTGGATGGTAGGTGTTGGATATGTGGTAAAAATGAAGAGGAAAGTGGACTTCCGATGGAGGCTCATCACTGGGTTGTAGAATGGGCATTTGCTAATGCAGTGGATTGGAATTTAGTTAAATCTGATTTCCCAGATTTCCCAGACTGGGATGAACTGTTTGCTACTCAAAATTATTCATTATTCGTAGATAACATGCTATGGAATGGTAAATTATTATGTAAGATGCATCATGTTGGTTTAAATGCAGGAATCCATTTTACAACATACCCAAATTGGGTCATTCAACGATACTTGAAGGATGGGTATAAATACTCTGATACAGAGACTATAACCCATGCGCCTATTCGAAATCCAGATGTTAAATAATCTCGTCAAATTGAAGAGATACAAAAATAGAGGAAAAGATTATTACAAAGTTTCTGATTTCTTAAAGACGTTTGATGATAATCCAGACAATGATCAAATCAGGGACGGTCTACGCACTATTCCTCGCGATTGCTTTATCAATAATATGAAATATGTATCTGCCCGAGCAATCGCAGACATGTTAATGTTTTAATAAATAATACATTAGTGGAATAATTATGAAGGCGAAAGATTTTATTATTGAAAATGATGTCATGCGAGTGCTGCATCACATCAACCGTTATACACCTATGGTGAGTCGTTATACTGCATTCATGAATGAAGACCCAGAAGGAAAATATATTCGCTATGATGATGCACATGCATTGATTACTGATCACCCAGGTGCTGAACATGTTGAAAAATTGAGCCCTTCTTATACTCGTTCAGGTCTTAATTTTTATCCAAATGTAGTAGAAGATCCAAGAGGAAAGTTCGTAAGATTACATGATGTAATCGATTTACTATCTGGAATGTCTCGATAACTTACAATCCGTAATGTTGTAAAAATACAACAGATTTTTTAAAATCTTGACCAAAGTCTCCTAGTTTGCTATAATTACTTATAGTGAATTTAGGAGATTTTTCATGATCACTCTAGGCGAAAAGTTTTTCTGTCTGTTGGTAGCAATCTTATCTACAGGACTTGTATTCGACATGGGAGGATTCTTCCTTGGTTATGCATTCCTGGCTGTTGATATATTACTTTTGGGCGCTTGTTTGCTTCACTACCTAGACAAGGGTTTGGCGAAGTAATATGGATAAAGAAGAATTAATTGAATTCTTAAAAGAGAATCTCAAAATAAATTTGTATTGCAGCACTTCGGGTCGCCTAACGGTTGATATTTCTATCGAAGGAGAACCTGTGACGTCTAGTGAGTGTTATTTGCCTGACGATAATTCTAAAAATTATTGGGATTGATATGGCAGATTATAAAGGTTACATCGTAGGCGATATTATTCATTATTATGAAGAATGTGATCCTGCATTAGGAATTATTAAACGAATTGGAAAACATAATATCGTTATTGATTGGATTTGGGCTGAAAATAATTCAACAGGAGTTGATTACCTGGAATTTGATGATTTTGATGAGTTGTCTCTATATTTCAAGAAAATTACTGAACAAGAAAAATTGATATTTCTATTAAAAAATGACTAAAGACGATTTTAAAGTCGGAACATTCTTTTTATATTCAGGAAATCCCGAAGATACAGAAGGAGATCGTGAATTAATAGGGTTGGGAGAAGTTATAGAAGTGATTGGAAATGCTGTCAGCGGCATTGAGGTAAAAATTAAATGGCTTTGGTCTCCTGCAGATCAACGTTGGACTACAGAAGATTGGTATCATAATTCACATCGGCAAGCCTGGGAAATGTTTTGTGTTCCCATAACCTCCGAACTAGAAAAGCTTAAACTATTTCTAAAATATAATTTCGGATAAATTATGCCACAAATTCTTGCTTGGGAATGCCCCAGAACTAAAAAGCTTTTCACAAGTGAAGCTAAGTATAGAAATCATTTGAGGAAGCTTGCACGAGATTCGCTCGTAGCTAAACGTCGCCAAAAAATCGTTGATTCTCGCCTCGAAATCTTCAAAACTATGCGAGAAACGTGCAAAAATGCAGAAGAAATTGAACAATTTGTTAAAGACAATGTGAAGGTATTCTGGGCGCATGGTCTTCATCAATCTGCATTTCATAAAAATGACGAGATTCCGGAAGACCTTGTATGCCATTCATATAAGATTACAGCAACTCATAGGGACAGCGTTAGCAATTCGCATCACTGTCCTATGAGTGGAGGTGTAACGAATTGGGGTGGCGAAAAGAAAGATGCTCCTAAGGGTTATCCAGGATTTCAGGGTCGGGTAGAATTTAAATTCTCACATGACACGCCAGGTTTTTCGTCTGACATGTGGAAGAATACCGGACTTGAAACTGGTTCAGGTGGTGGTGGATCTAAAGGTGGCGGATACGAAATTTTTATGTTTGATGCAGATTGGCCTGCTTGGCAGGAAGATCATGATAAAAAATTGGCTGAATGGCAAGAACGCATGCAACAAGCTAAAGCAAAATATGATGCTGAGTATCCAGCCAAAAAAGAAGCATGGGAAAAGGATGTTATGGAAAGGATTCTTCGCGGAGAACTACAATCTGCTCCGAAATACGAAGACCAGTGGAATACTAAATTTTCTTTCCCAACTTTTAGTTATCCCAAATTCGAAATTAAGGTATAGACAAAAGTTAGAAAGGCTGTATAATAGCTTCATTGGAAGATTAAGTGTGTGGGACATGCTGCAACCTGGAAAGTTGTCAGACTCAGAAATGGGTTACGGGTCGGGACCGTAGTCTTCCTCCATTGGAATTTATTGCACATATGACAGATGACGAAAAGCGGTATGAGGAGTTAAAGGCTAAATTGATGCCTCCTGCTCCTGAACTTGATGAAAAGGATATCACAATTGCGCATGCGCGATATGCGATGAATTCGCTAATCTGGGACTATATGTATGATATGGTTATCTATCTAAAATGGTTAGAGAACCCAGAAAATGACGAAGTTCGTGGTTGGATCAAAATCCGAGACGACAATAAAATTAAAGATGATGCAATCCAATCTGCAAATATCTTGTGGAAGAAGATTCATGATTTAGATGATGATAAGCATGAAGATTGGGATCGTATTGAGCCTAAATTCAGAGAACATATTTTGGGCTCTCTTTCTGATATGCATGGTGGCGATTGTACCGCTGTTGCTTGCTCTTGCATGCGCTGTCATGCTGAGGAAACATTTAAAGTTCCTTATACAGCAAATTGGAGCAAAGGTGAGGGTTATAAAATGGAACAAGAATTTCTCAATTTAAAAAAGAAATTGGGTAAATAAGTAATATGGAAAATTAACCAGTTGGGAACTGGACACGCCTGCTAAGCGTTGTGTATGTCTAAGATGTATCTGAATCGTGCTCAGAATTTTCCGCCAGAATTAATGAATGCGTGCCCGAGTGGTTTAAGGGGACAGACTGCAAACCTGTTAAATGAGCTACGCTCAATCGTCAGTTCGAATCTGACCGCATTCTCCAAATATCATAGTAAAATTCTTTGTCAGTTTGGTTTAAATATATTTGCAATTAAGGGTTAATTGCGCTACAATTTCAACACTGAGGAGAATGATATGTTAGCAAGTTTATGGACTTGGATCAAAAGTTTGTTCGGTATTGCAAAGACTGATGTTACAACTGAAGTAAATGCAGTTAAAACAGAAGTTACTGATGTTACTGATGTTACAAAGAAGTAAATCGCGTCACAAGGGGGTAGAATCTACCCCTTTCTCTCAAAATCTAAATTAAAGGAAAATATCATGAAATACGCTAAGTATATCGTTGCTGTATTGGCTATTGCATTGGTAGCTGCTTGTTCAAGCGCACCAGTAAAGTCAATTGGTGGAAATTGCAATGACACCAATTACCCACAATGTGCTCAAGGACTGTAATCACACATGAGTGATAAAGACGACAAGAAAGATTTGAAAATCGAATTTGCTCCAGGTTGTCTCGAACAACTTGAAGATGAAATGAGTCCAGAAGACCTTCAAGAATTCATGGATAAAATCAAATCTGCGATTGAAGATGGTTCATTTTTTGCTGATGCAGTAGAAATCAATATGGATGAACTTGAAGAAACTGATCCAGAATTATATGAAACATTAATGTCCGCATCGGATCAAGAATCAGAAGATAATACACCAACAATTAAACCAACTTTTCACTAATGAGACTTAATTGGTTTCGGAACATATCAGACTTAGTGCATTTTACATTGCTATTATGTTCCGCATCGGGAATGCTTTTTCTTTTTATTTTTGGTGGTTTGATTTCTTATATTAAGCCACTTCGATCATTTGGTGGTTGGTTGCAAGACAAATCTGGCGTGCTATGAAGGCACACTAACTTTAATTTAAATAGGATAAAACAATGTCAAGACGAAATGCAGGCTATGGTTATGATGATGACGATATGGCATCTATTGAAACCATCGATAGCCGTAAGAATAAAGAAGCAGCAACAGCAGACAAGATTTCTATGTGGGCACGCAATGGCAAGGATTTTTATCCAAGCTACCCTGGTGTTTCTGGTGTGCCCGCAGGCCAGTATCAAATCAAGTATCGTAACGGCATCGGATTTTATCTTGAACGTTCTAAGCTTGAAATGGACGAATTGTTCATTCTTGATGACAGCGTAACAAACGATATTCTTTCAGCAATGCGTACTTTCTGGGCAAGTGAACAAAAGTATCGCGAGTTTGGATTCTTGTGGAAGCGTGGTGTTTTGATGTATGGCCCTCCGGGAACTGGTAAGACTTCTGCTGTGCAAATCCTTGCCGCTGAAGTCGAGAAACTTGGTGGTATTTCATTGTACATGAACGATCCGCAGATGTTTGATGGATTGAAGATTCTTCGTGAAATTGAACCGAATCGCCCAATTGTTGCAATTCTCGAAGATATCGATAGTTTGATCGATATGTATGGCGAAAGCGATATTCTTAGTTTGCTTGACGGCGAAATGCAACTTGACAATATTGTGTTTGTCGCAACTACAAACTATATCAACAAGTTGCCAGGACGTATTAAAAATCGTCCAAGTCGTTTCGACATGATTCGTAAGATCGGTTTCCCAAATGAAGCAAATCGTGCAAAGTATCTTATGCACAAGGATCCAATTCGCTTTAAGGGCAATGAAGCTGAACTTGCTGAATGGGTAAAAGAAACTGAAGGTTTCCCACTTGCACACATCAAGGAACTCATTATCAGTGTTGAGTGTTTGGACGTCCCATTCAAAACTGCGGTTAAGCGTCTCCAAGCGCTTATCAAGTCTGAAGCTGAAGATAATATGGATCTTATCGAAGAAACTTTCGATCATGCTGATGACGTACAAGCTGCTATCAAAAGCGCAAGCAATGCACTTGGATACGGTGGACAAACTAAAGGTCGATAATCTGTAAGATTATTGTAATAGCAGAGTGTTGTAAAAATACAACACTCTGCTTAAAATTACTTGCAATATTCTAAAGTTAGTGTATAATCAACAATGTAGTAAAAACATTCCCTAACTTACTTAAAGGATAATATCATGAAGTCTCTTATTGTTTTGGTTCTTGCTGTTTCTGCATTCGTTTCCGCTACTGCATTCGCTGATGCAGGTGATCGTGTCGATCAAGTGTTTCCGCAAACGCCCGTTACTGCATCTGTTCCTGCAAGCACGCCCGTTGTTACAAGCGATGCAAATTTGCCTGCAGCATTTGTAAACGTGTATTTCGGCCAGTAATAAATCAGGTTGTTAATTAATAAAGAAGGCACTTACGGGTGCCTTCTTTTACTTGTGAGCAAAATGACTAAAATTGAAAAAATATTAGTAAGTATTTGGGTATTTGTTGTTCTTATACAAGCATTTGTATACGATCCAATCATATTTTGCAACACACAAGCTATAGACAAATATTTCTTTGGACCCACCAATTTTGAGAACCTTTTCAAAATTGACGTAATCAATTTATATCTATTTTTTGCACCAATGATATTTTGTGCAATCGGATTCGGAATTTATGGCATTTGCAAACTTATTCAAAAGAAAACCCAAGCAAGACAAGTCTTGTAAAAATTGTAAACACTATCAACCTGATGATTGGTTAGACAATCTACACAAACTCACACCCCATATAAGTTGGGGAAAAACTGAAGCGTATGACCATGATCGGTTTGCAAAATGCAATCATCCACAAGCAAGATATCGTTATGCCAATATAGAACGAAACACCAACTGGTTTGATGCAAGAGCATTAGGAACATGCAGTAATAGTGGGCGACGTTTTGAGCCAAATATTGAAGGTTTAGCAAACATCCTGAGGCAAAAATGAAATTCAATCCGTATGTCATGTTGTATGATATGCAGCGAGCTTCTGTAAATTATTGGAAGAATTTTGGACTCGATTATTCTGAAACTCTAAATGAACTTTGGACCTACCCAATTTGGGAATGGTATTTTGATGAATACACAAAACCTGGCGGATGTCTTGAAGGATATCAATATGTCAGAGGATGCTAAAATTGCATTATCTGCATTTAGAGCAGGTGATATAATTAAATGGTCAGATAAAGGACCGAATAGAGTAGCAGCAGGCATAATTACTCAAATTGACGGTTATGAAGTAACTGTAGATTGGTTTATAATGAGTTGTGAATTAACTGATAAAAATCTAACCTATATATACAGTGATTATAGTGATTTTAGCATCGATACATTTTGGCTTTTCAAATGTGAAATACTGTCTGAACAAGAAAAACTAGCGCTCTTATTGAAAATATCATGATAAAGTTAAAAAATTTAAAAGTGGGTGATATACTTCATTGGTCTCGTGGTGGTGACCACATGTTAGGTAAGGTTGTCAATGTAACTACCACAGAGATAGAAATCGATTGGTATTATGATTCTGACGATCATGTTCAGGCGCAACGGGCGTTGGATGAACCATACTTTGTAGATATCAATGCCAATCTAGGGTGGGTTTCATATACTGACATTATCACTGAAGAAGAAAATCTAATATTTTTGTTAAAACACAAATGATTGAAGTCAATGTCAATAATATGAACGTCGGTGATATCTGGTATTATAATAATACTGACGAAGATATACAATATATGGGTGTTGTTACAGATATCACTGACGTTAGGCCGACATTTGCCGGTTTACGCTCCCACGATAATTTCGAGGAAAACGATCCAAATTTGTACGTAACGGTAAATTGGGAATGGGTCAGAGATGGTCAGTGTCCTGACTCTGAGGGCGGTACAGGAGAAGTAACATACGATTGCTTAGATTTATCTGCATCAGAATATCATAGTTGGATACTTCAAACATATTGTATAACTGAAAAAGAAAGACTTACAATAATCCTATCCGCAAAATGATACAATACAAATTATTAACACCAGCAATACACCTCAGTAATAAAGTTAGAGCATTAGATCCAGCAACAGTCCCAGAAGACCTCTATGTTACTGTAGAACAATATTTGGGAGATAAGGTATATTACTTTATATACAATTCAAATTTTAGTTGTATCAAATGCACAGCACCAGCACATTGTGAAGATGGCAAATATGCTTCGTTTATACAAACAATAGAGCAATTTTGTATCGAGCATGACTTGGATTATGCGACTGAAATGGAAGAATTTTCTCGATACACTTTTATTTCTCACTTACGATCCTGATAAAGATTACTAACTAATTACACCAAAAGGCACAGAAATGTGCCTTTTTTATTGCTTAAAAAATTTGGAGAGCGTAAAATTTGCTTTGTAAATACATAATAGGAAGCGCATAACTAGGAGTGTTAATGAGCAAACTTTTTCAACAATTTTCCAGTGACTATCAAACAGCATCTAAAGAATCAATGACGCTTGAGGCATATCTGGATCTATGCAAAACAGATAAGATGGCTTATGCAACTGCGTCAGAACGTATGTTGAAAGCAATCGGTGAACCGGAAGTAGTTAACACATCTTCCGATCAAAGACTAAGTAGAATACACATGAATAAGACTATCAAAGTCTATCCCACATTCAAAGAATTCTACGGTATGGAAGACACAATCGAAAGAATCGTGGGTTACTTCCGACATTCAGCACAAGGTTTAGAAGAAAAGAAACAAGTTTTATATTTGCTCGGACCAGTTGGTTCAGCAAAATCTTCTCTAGCAGAAAAACTTAAAGAACTAATAGAAACATACCCTATCTATGTTCTAGCGTTTCGCAGTAATGATGGAGAGTTAGAAACAAGCCCAATTTTTGAAAGCCCATTGGGATTGTTCAAGCCAGTATTAGCACAAGCGCTACTTGATGACTATGGCATCGATAAGCGTTATTTGACGGGTATTGCAAGTCCCTGGGCAATCAAACGTTTAGATTCAGTCAATGGTGATCTAAGTCGATTCAATGTAGTAAAAATGAAGCCGTCTAAGCTTCGTCAAATCGGTGTTATGAAAACTGAACCAGGTGACGAAAACAACCAAGACATTTCATCATTGGTGGGCAAGGTGGATATTCGTAAGCTAGAATATTACAGCCAAAATGATCCTGACGCATATAGTTTCAGTGGATCATTGAACAGAACAACTCAAGGTATGATGGAATTCGTTGAAATGTTCAAGAGCCCAATCAAGTGTCTGCATCCATTGTTGACTGCAACACAAGAAGGTAACTATGTCGGAACTGAAGCAATTTCTGCGATTCCGTTTCAAGGTATTATTCTTGCTCACTCAAATGAAAGTGAATGGAAGACATTCCGTAACAATAAGAATAACGAAGCATTCTTGGATCGTATCTGCATTGTGAAGGTTCCATATTGCAATCGTATTAATGAAGAAATTGAAATCTATAAGAAGATGCTTGCATCAAGCTCATTGACTTCATCTTCACTTGCACCACAGACACTAAAGTTGTTGGCTGAAGTTGTGGTTCAAACTCGATTGAAGGTTCATGAAAATAGCAATTTGTATTCAAAGATGCGTGTATATAACGGTGAAAATATTAAAGATATTGATCCGCATGCAAAAACAATGCAAGAATATAAAGATGTTGCAGGCGTAGACGAATGTATGGTTGGATTATCAACCCGTTTTGCATTCAAAATTCTATCAAAGACATTCAACTTTGACCCGTCTGAAATTGCAGCAGACCCAGTTCACTTAATGTATGTTCTAGAAACAGAAATCAAACGCGAACAATTAGATGAAGAATTAGAAAAAACATATCTAACATTCATCAAAGAGGGATCCAAGCGATATGCTGATTTCATCGGTAAAGAGATTCAAAAAGCTTACTTAGAAAGCTATAGTTCATTCGGCCAAAGTATGTTTGATCGTTATGTTGATTATGCTGATAGCTGGATTTCTGATTCTGAATTTAAAGATCCAGACACTGGACTTCTATTAAATCGCCAAGCAATGAATGACGAACTAGAAAAGATCGAAAAGCCTATGGGCATCGCTAATCCCAAGGATTTCCGTGGTGAAGTAGTTAATTTCTGTCTGCGTTATCGTGCATCGCATGCTGGAAAAAATCCAGCATGGACTGGCTATGAAAAGCTTAGATCCGTAATTGAGAAAAAGATGTTTTCTCAAGTAGAAGAATTGCTACCTATTATTAGTTTTGAAGGAAAGAAGGATAAAGAAACTGATAAAAAGCATCATGACTTCGTAGAACGAATGAAAGCGAATGGCTACTCGGAAAAACAAACTCGCAGGCTATGTGATTGGTATGTAAGGGCGCAAAAGTCCTAATCAAATGTGATTGGTTTTTCGTGAAGTAAATAGTAGTGAGGGGGATATTTTTATCCCCCACTTATTATATAGAGAATTATTGATGTCAAAAACAGCAGATTCTGCTAACAATTATTATGTCTATCAGCTTCGCGTGGATGGTGAATCAGATCCATTTTACATCGGCAAGGGGAAGGATAGACGTGCATATTCCCACTTGTATCCGTCGTCGCTAAAATCAAAATCACAAAAAAATCACAAGATAAAAAAAGCACTAGCAAATCAAAAAACAATATTAGTTGAATTTTTAAAAAGTGCCCTATCCGAAAACGACGCTTTTATGTGGGAGTGGTTTTACATCGCAGAATTTGGTAGAAAGGACTTACATTTTGGACCCTTATTGAATTTGACAGACGGTGGCGATGGAAATTCGAGCGGAATGCAAGCAACAACAGCAACTAAACGAAAAATGTCTGAGCAACGAGTCGGAGATAAAAATCATTTTTTCGGAAAAACACATTCTCCAGAAACAAAAATCAAGCAATCGATTGCAAAGAAAGGCCGTCCTGGAACACCGTTAAGTCAAGATGCTAAGGATAAGCTTTCTGTAATTAATACCGGAAAAAAGCATTCACTCGAAACTAGAGAAAAATTGAGTAATATAAATTCACTGCGATTCAAAGGCAGAAAAGTATATTGCAATCTTGATGGGATTATCATTCGTCCAGATTCTGGTTCAATAATACCAGATGGTTATTATGAATGGAGTGCTAGATGGGGATTTATCGACAAAGATATGCGCAAAAAGTATCCGATTGAATTAAAACATAATGGATGGACAATTAATGCCTAATATAATAGATAGAAGAAATAACCCGAGGGATAATTCACTGTCAAATAGACAACGATTCTTAGAAAGAGCAAAGGGCACTGTAAAAAGGGCAGTACAGGAAGCAGTAGCGAAAGGAACTATCAAGGACCTAGAAAACGGCAAGATCAATGTTCCTGTTAAAGGTATAGATGAACCTACATTCGGTCATGATTTTAAGACTGGCAATAAAAAGTATGTGCATCCAGGTAATAAAGAATATGTAGAAGGCGACAAGATCAAGAAGCCTCAGGGCGGTAGTGGGGGTAGTGGAAATAAGGCTGGAGATAGTGGCGAAGGTGAAGATGATTTCACATTCACATTGACTAAAGAAGAATTTTTAGATTTTTTCTTTGAAGACCTTGAACTACCTGATCTAATCAAGAAACAAATCAATGAATTAAAGAAAGAAGCACCTCAACGTGCTGGCTACACAAACGTTGGGAATCCCTCCTTATTAGATATTAAAGCAACATCAAAGCAATCTCTAGCAAGACGTATTGCTCTGAGAAGACCGCACAAAGACGAAATAGAAGAATTAGAAAAGCAAATAGATGAGATGACATGGAATAGTTCAGAAGAAAATCCATGTGATATCAAACTTCTTCAAGAATTAATAACACAACTTGAAAAATTAAAAAAGAAAACTAAAACTATACCGTGGATTGATCCTGTCGATACACGGTATAAGCTATTCGTTCAGCAACCTAAGCCAATCAGCAAGGCAGTTATGTTTTGTTTAATGGATGTATCAGGGTCAATGGGCGAAAGGGAAAAGTTAATTGCAAAGAAATTTTTCATGTTGTTAAGTATTCTTCTTCATAGAAAATATGAGAATGTTGAAATTGTATTCGTAAGGCATCATACTGAAGCTGAGGAATGCAGTGAAGATGATTTCTTTCACAAGAAAGAGAATGGTGGCACTAAAGTAAGCAGTGGTTTGAAACTTATTAATGAAATTATTAAGTCTCGTTACCCGCTAGATCAATGGAACATTTATGTGTGTCAAGCATCTGATGGTGATAACTTCGGTGATGATTATGTTCCTACTAAAAAAGAAATAGAGGATATGTTGCCTAAGCTTCAATATTTTGCTTACCTAGATATTCCTAATACATGGGCAAATACAATGGGTGGAAGTTCTAGCGATCTTTGGTCTATATACAAAGATATTAAAGAGAAAAATCCAAATATGGAAATGACTAAAGCAGCACATCAAAATGATATTTGGAAAGTATTTAAAGATTTGTTTTCTAAGAAGGAAACTGCATAATGGCTAAGAAGCAAAAATCAATGTTCTCAGGTAGTGAATGGACGTTTGAACTTATCAATCGTGCATATAAAGAATGTGAAGAAATTGCTCATGAAGAATTGAAACTTGATTTGTATCCGAATCAGATTGAAATTATTAGCTCAGATCAAATGCTTGAGTTGTATTCTTCAGTTGGTATGCCAGTCAATTATCAACATTGGTCATTTGGTAAAAGTTTCCTTCGTGATGAATTTAACTACCGCAAAGGACTTAGTGGTTTGGCTTATGAAATCATAGTCAATACGTCGCCCTGCATTTCTTACCTCATGGAAGAAAATACAATGACGATGCAAACACTCGTTTTGGCTCATGCGGCATGCGGGCATAATTCTTTCTTTAAAAATAATTACATGTTCAAGCAATGGACAAGTGCAGATAGCATAGTTGATTACTTAATGTTTGCCCGTGATTATATTCTAGAATGTGAATCACGCTATGGTCGCCAAGCTGTCGAAGAAACATTAGACAGTTGTCACGCATTATCTAGACATGGTGTTGATAGATATGCACGTTCAGCACCATTGAGTAAAGAAGTCTCTAGAAAAAAACAAGAAAATAGAGAAGAACAATTACGAAAAGAAGAAAATGATTTGTGGCGAACTCTTCCGATTAAAAATAAAGAAGTTGAAGATCATCCTTCAACGTTCCCCTCTGAACCAGAAGAAAATATTCTTTATTTTATTGAAAAATACAGCCCAAATCTTGAAAATTGGCAACGAGAAATTGTGCGTATTGTGCGCAAAATTGCCCAATATTTCTATCCGCAGCTTCAAACACAAGTATGTAATGAAGGTTGGGCATCATTTACTCACCATTACATCATGACTCGCTTAGAAGAAAAGGGGTTATTGACTGGCGGACAGTATCTAGAATTTTTACAAAGTCATACGAATGTTGTTGCTCAGAGATCATTTGATCAAAAATATTACAATGGTTTCAATCCATATTGGTTAGGTTTCAGTATGTTCAGTGATATGAAACGTATTGCACAAAACCCGACCAAAGAAGATGAAGAATGGTTCCCAGATATTGCTGGTCAGAATTGGGTTGATGTTCTTCAAGATGGAATGAAAAACTATCGTGATGAAAGCTTCATTCGTCAATTCTTGAGCCCAAAGATGATTCGTGAAAATAGATTATTCTTGATTGAAGATAAACAAACATCTGATACATACGGAATTGAAAATATTCATAATGAGTCAGGATATCGCGCTGTTCGCAGTGCGTTAGCTGAACAAAATGCATATCACCATAAGTTTCCTGAGATTCAAGTCATTGATGCAAATATGAAGGGTGATAGAAAGTTAACTCTAGCACATTATGTATATGATGGAATTTTGTTAAATGATGGAACTAATAGTGTATTAAAACATTTGCGATCATTGTGGGGATATCCAGTTACATTATATTGCATTGATGCAAATGATCATAAGAAGATTTTAAAGACTTATGATTTAGTATGAAAAAAGCGCTCTTAGAGCGCTTTTTTATAATACCCAAGGATCAACTATCACTGGAGTTGTATCTGCCCGCATCATAATATTATCCTCATGGACGTCAAAATACCAATGGTGTTTTTTTCCTATAGTATAGAGAGTATGCAATAGTTTATAAAAATCTTTTATTTGTTGTAATTGTTCTGGATCATTAAACATTGATGCAGTCTTTTTAAAATGATCCACTTTCTTGAAGGATGCAAACTCATTAACTTCCTTCATCCATTTTTCAAATGATTCATCATATTCCACAGCATCAACTAAACTCTGTGTTAATTGGGATGTAAATCTGGGATTCCTATATAATTTTTCCTGTCTGAATTGAATATAGTTGTCACCCTCGAATTTGAATTGTTCTATGCCGTAAAATTTTGGTAGATATGGATTGCTTGTATTTTCCTCACAAAATTTAGCCCAGATATAAAACATTTGTTGATCAATTGACAAGCCTCTTTCACTTCTTCCTGTTCCGAAAATTTTCAAAACATGCCCAGTATTAGGTTCTTCCCAAGCTTGTTGATCTATACCTTGACCTAATTTTTTATAACCTAGCTTTTTAAGATGGTCATCGATACCAGAATTGATATAAGATTCTACAATTTCGCTACTAATCATGCTATACTCTAAATAGTTGTAAAATATTTATCTAAAAATTATGAGCCCACATTTCAAACACATTTTCTTACCAGCGCACCTAGTAGGCGTAGCAGCAATCATAACAGCATTCTTTGTAAATCCTCTCTGGTTACTATTGACATTATTTGGATACATTCTATTTGCAGGATGCGGAATTTCAGTTGGCTACCACAGACTGTTTGCTCACAAATCATTTCCAACGTATCGATTTGTAGAAATCATCTTATTGTTCCTGGGCGTATTCGGCGGCGAAGGTTCAAGTATAAGTTGGGTCAGCATCCATAATGGATTACATCACCCATTCTCTGACACGCCAAAAGACATTCACTCACCTGTCAATGGCAAGTTAAATGCATTTGGCGCTTGGATGAATAAAGTTAAATCCGATACAATAAGTCTTCGTTATGCTGCAAAATTATTGAAGGATCCGATACATGTGCATATTCATAAACATTATAACAAATATTTTTGGATCCCAATTATTGTGGCTGGGTTAATAAATTGGCACATTGCGTTGTTCTTATTTGGACTGCCGATTCTGTTATCAATCTATAAAGAAAATTTGGTCAATCTATTTTGCCATATAGAAACGAAGTTTGGATACAGAAACTTCGACACTAAAGACAACTCACAAAACAATGTGATTTTGGGCTACTTATGTTTTGGAGATGCATTTCATAATAATCATCATGCGCAACCTAGAGAATACGACTTTGGTTTGGGCAGAAAATATCATTGGTATGAGATTGATCCATCTGCGTTTATTGTCAAATTGGTAAGGAAACGTCCATAATATGTTGTAATCCCGCAACAATCAGTTGTATTAAACGCCCATCGATAGTATTATTTGTTATTGATGGGCTTTTCTTATGATACAAGTAAAAGATTATATAAATTTTGATATACCATACGACATGAATCTTCCTGTTGATTTTTGGGATGACTGGTGGGCAGTCAGAATCAATACGGTAACACCACGATCCGTATGTGATGCTTGGTGCAGCAAAAAATGGGGAAATTATCATACCGCACTCTACATGGACAGATCGCCTTGGTTTCGGTTTGTCGGAACTGACGTTTGGTTATTTCAAAGCAAAGAGCATGCACTACATTTTACACTACAATGGCACTCATAAACTTAAGCAAAATCTATCCTGTTTTAATAGACACTCTATATCAAAAATATAGTAGATCGCATGCTAATATTCGAAGCAAATTATCTGTTAGTTTTCTAAAAGAATTAGACACGGTGCTGAAGCCATTTAATGGCAAAATATGCAGGGGAATCAGCATAAGCTATATTTGGGCAGAATTCGACTCTGAACACGATTTACTTCACTACTTATTGGTTTGTTAAATGATGACTAACTTCTTTTTAAAATATTATGGTATATTCTGGGTCAATACTGTTATGCTAATTGCATTTGGTCCAGTAATAATTGGTATTATATTACAACATTACACTAGTTGGCCCACATTCGTCTATGCTATTATAGCTGTTGTGGGCATGCCGTTGGCCATAATCGCTGATGTTTATATGCTCAATCAGAGAAAGAAAGAACCTGGTTGGGATGCTTGGAATGAAATCTAATGTCAATTTTCATTGGAAAAGAATCAGTTGATATAAATGAAATGGACGTTGCTGACATACAATTTAATATAAACTCACTTAAAAATCTATCGACCGCCGAAGGGTGGAATCTCAATGATACGGGATTTACTGATTTCAGTTACTTATGTGATAAAGTTGCATGCAAATACAGTGCAATACTAATTGTCATCGAAGATAAATCATCAAGCCCAGGTAAAACAATTTATAGCTTAGGATATAGATTTGCTACTGAACAAGATAAACTCGCATTCATTTTAAAATTTAGTTAATATGGGATACTATAAAAATACAGGATTTATTGAATCTAAACCGCCAAGAAAACCTATCCAATGGAAGGAAGTCGTAGTAAAAGATGCAAACTACGAAAAATGCATTGCCTGGTGTGAAAATCAATTAGGTGATGAATACGAGTGCTGGCCGCTAGGTGGTGATCGATGGGGTTCAAATAAGGGACTCTGGAAAATTTATAATAAACATAAAGAAAAAGGTTTGCATCGGTTTTGTTTTCGTGATGAGAAGCTTCGCCTTGAAGCAGAGTTGAAATTTGGTTAAATAGTTGTATAAGGAGACTGGTCATGACCAAACTACAACAATACGCAACAAATGTTTATAACGCTTCTAAAAATTTTGCATTAGCGTTCGTGGGAAAATATGTTCCAAGACCAGCAAAAAATTATGGATTTAATTTAGCTGTCGCATTAGACGAATTTGGCAATGCAATTACTGGCGGCGATCCAGGTGAGACGATTAGCAGTCGTTCAGCAAAAGCACGAAACGACGGACGTGTATGGGGTTGCATTCTCTGTAAATTTTTAAATTGGTTTCAAAAAAATCACTGCGATTTAGCACTAGATCCAAATGCAGGTGCTGAGGCAGTAATACCAGATGGTGACTAAATGAATCGCATAGTGTTTAAGCATGGCCGATATTATCCCCAATTCAGACAATTTTGGATTTGGTGGGACTATCAAACTTTTGTTCCTGTGTATGACACGATTTATGGTGAATTAATTGTATTTGATACTGAACAAGACGCCCAGAAGTTTTTCAAAGAACCTGTTCCTGTAATCAATATGTAAGCTGTTGTTTTTTAGCAACAGCTTATTGACTTTCTATCCAAAATTTGATATCATCACTCTATGAAAAATAGAATACCCTTAGTTACCACTAAACTGAGCAATATAACACATAAGTTTATAGAAGATCAGATTCCTCTAGATTCTGTAATTAGTGGGAGCGACTTAGATATCATAGTGTCAAAAATTTCTAAGAAATTTAAATTATATAAAATTTACGAGAGCAATAATTTCGGTTATTACGCAGAATTTGAAAATGAACAAGATGCACTCGAATATGCATTAAAATTAAATCCCATACATCATGGCTAAACTTAAACTAGAAAGACCGTACTTCTATAGTAAAGACGGTGGAAGATTCTGTAGAGTTCTAAGTGATGATTCTAAAAGAATAGTGTATGAATTTACACGATTTACTGACGGTCAGCCCTATGTCCCAGGGAAACGTAATAGGGCTCTGGACACATTTTATCAAATTTATCCAGACGTTCGATTCTTAACCGAACAAGAGTATCTATTTGAAATGTTAAAACATGACTAATAAAATCACCCTGACAGGGAAGGTGCCTCGCAATAAGCGTAGAGCAATTGAGCTATATGCTCATGATACACCATTCAAACCTAAGGTTGAGGAAAACAAACGTAAGAAATACGTTCGCACTCCTAAACATCGCAACAAAGATGACGATGACCTTTGACAAAGTTGAACATTATTCTACTGTAGCTCCGTTGATTTGGACTGGAGTTTTCATCGGTTTTCATTTAGCCAATATTTCAGAAACGGTAGGAATGCGTATTTCTTATGCTTTACTTTTTCTAGCTTTTGATGTATTATTAGGTTTCCTATTCACTCATTCGCGTTACGGAGATTCCAAATGAACGCTCGTCGTGCAATTTTCTTTGTGTTTTTATTTTTGAATTTATTTTTTGGTCTCAAAAATTTACTAGCAAGCGCATACTTATATGCGATTATTGATTTTGCTATTGCGTATTCGATGGTGTATTTTACATACGGTACTGTCGGTAATTGTTGGGCTGACCTAAAATCCACAGTGAGTGCGAGTATTAAGTAATGATTGTTTTTCTAGAATACATCCTATTGATAATTATTGTTTATCTAATTGTTTTAGCATTTATTGCACCATTGATAGCAATTCATTTGTATCTCTATGATAGAGAAACATTTGATTGGGCATTTGATCAAATTAAAGAAAAAACAAGAATGTGGAAATAAATAACGTATTACGCAGGTGAAATTATGATTTCTGAACGAACACATCTACTATTGGAGATTATTAGAACGGTCGGAACCGTAGTAACAATGTCTATTAACTGTTATATTTTATATCACTTGATTCACATCCATTAATCCTAGCTGTGATCGCAATTCAGTGAGAGATAGCCAATAATTCTGTGGTTCTGTGATATAACTTTCAGCAAGTTTTTCTGTAAATTTCTGTTTATACTCGGGTGCAATGTCATCAAATCCATTTGATTTTCGTCGCATTCTGAGTTCCGGCCAAGTATTATGATATGCAATATTTTTCATACCATATGTTATAGCTGATGTAGAATAAAAATCTTTTTGTTGCAATGAAAAATTGATGATAGGTACTTGCTGATAAGCAACCATAAGTTCCGGTGACGTATATAAGAAGTATGGATTAGCACTCAACTTGTTTTCTTTCAAATATTCTAACACATTAGTAGATCCAGCACTAATAAGTATTCCAGTCTCATTATTCTTATCCTTGTATTTCAACACATTTTGGTGATTGATCATGGTATTGTCATCTAGATTCTTTAGCATGAAGCGCTGTTCACCGCTACATATTATAGGAAAGTCACCAAAATCATATGCGCGTTTAATGAATTCAAGTTGCATGAATCTGTAAATGTTGTTGCCGTGATAACCTTGCTCATGATATTCATCAATTTTGTAATCAATGATATGCTCAATATCCATTTCTATCAATCGATGTGGCAATCCTAATTCATCATAGGTTGTCTTAGCTTGATGAATGTCGTAATGATTATACCATTGGTTATAAACAAATGTAATTGCTGTAAAATTTGCCCCTACATATTGCAATGCTTTGCAGGCTAATTCACTATCTAACCCACCGCTAAAACACAGCACAATCCTTCCATTTGCTTTTTCTTTGCAAATTTGGGCCGCTTCAATAAATTCTCCTTGCAAAGATAAGGCATCCCTAGTTGGTCGGTTGAATCTAAATTCAACTTTCTTGTTTTGGTAGTCCAATCTGTAGTTTAAGCTATACATTTGTGTGTTCTTGTAGTATAATTTATTTACTGTCTTTGTAAACTCTTTCTAAAGGAAAAATCATGAGTAATTTGGTCCCTGTCGTTGTTGAAAAAACTGAAGCTGGTGAACGTAGCTATGACCTTTTTAGTCGGCTAATGAAGGAACGAATTATTATGTTTGGTGAAGATTTTAATTCTCATACTTGTGAAGTTGCAATTGGTCAACTTCTGTTTCTTGAATCAGAAAACCCAGAGAAAGATATTTCTATCTATGTAAATTCGCCTGGTGGTAGTGTTTATGATGGGCTAGGCTTGATCGATACTGTGCAATTCATTCAACCACATGTTTCTACTATCGTAACTGGTATGGCGATGAGTATGGGAAGTTTGCTTTTGGCTGCTGGTCAAAGAGGTAAGCGGTATGCTCTGCCAAATTCTCGTATCATGTTGCACCAACCCTCAGGCGGTGCGCGCGGCATGGCAAGTGATATCGAAATCAATTATAAAGAAATTCAATATCTAAAAGAAAATTTGACAAAGATGTTGTCTGACTTTACTTATGGTAAAGTTAGTTATGATGAAATGGCAAAGATTTGTGATCGTGACCACTATATTAGTTCGCAAGAAGCACTAGAAATGGGCTTGATTGACGAAATCGTTACATCCAGAAAGCTTCCACGTTAAGGAATGTTGATGAAAGTATTGATACTAGGAGCAGGAAATATTGGTCGCCAGATTGCAAAATATTTGGGACAATATCCAGACTATGATGTAACAGTAGGCGATAAAAATCCACAGACATTAGAGCATGCATTTGATTCTGTTGCAGATTATCGCATCAAGACTGTAGTTATTGAAGAACAGTTTGCAAATGCAATTAATGGTGTCGATGTTGTAGTAAATGCATCACCCCATACTGAAAACATAGTAATTGCTAGAGCAGCAGCAAAGTTTGGCTGTCATTACTTTGATTTGAGTGAAGATGTTGAATCAACAGAATTCATTAAAGGTTTGGCAATAAAAAATAAAAATCTTGCATTTATGCCACAATGCGGTCTCGCTCCTGGTTATATTAATATTGTTGCAAATGATTTGCTTAAACGATTTGATCTTGAAAACGGCGATTCTATTCATGATGTTAAGATGAGGGTGGGCGCATTACCACTCGCCCCGTCCAATGCACTCAAATATAATTTTACTTGGTCAGTTGATGGTTTAATTAATGAATACATCAACGATGGCAAAGCAATAGAAAATGGCAAAATTGCTGTGACAAAGGGGATGGAAGGATTAGAACATATTACCATCGATGGTATCGAATATGAAGCATTTAATACCTCAGGTGGAGCAGGTTCTATGATTGAATCATTAACCGGCATTGCAAAGAATGTCAATTACAAAACATTGCGATATCCTGGTCACCGTGATTTAATGAATGTTCTACTCGAAGACTTAAAACTAAAATATGATCGAGAAACATTGAAAAAGATTCTTGTCAATGCAATCCCATCAACCGATCAGGATGTTATTGTTACTTATATTTCTGTCACTGGAATTAAAAATGGTAAATTAGTTGAATTTACCACTGAAAAAAAGCATTATGCAGAGACAGGCTCAACAGCAATCCAAAAAACTACAGCAGGTGGATTGTGTATTGCATTAGACTTGTTTAAAGAAGGTAGCTTACCACAATGTGGTTTCTTACGACAAGAAGATATTGACTTGAATGATTTCTATCATAATAGGTTTTCTATCGGAACATACTAAACTTTCAGTTTAAACATTCAAAACTCTGTCAGGTAAATACTTGACAGAGTTTTTTTATGGCTTTCGTTTGCAATTATTGTTGTGCCATCTAATTAAGTTTGGTTTAGTGCATAACAATTGGCAATACAAACATTGATATTTTTTCTGCTTAAGCCTAGCTTGTCGATTGTTTTCAATGTGCGCCTCAGATTGTTTAATCCCTTTGCCTGACACTTTCTCTCTCAGTTTAATATCACAACGTGGATTCAACTTACAAATACTTCCGTGCCATCTATTTAAGTTTGCAACAGTCGTTGTTTCATTGCAAAATTCGCAGGTTGCTATGTCAGGTATTTTTTTGCAGTTAGTGCCATGCGATATTGCATATAACCCCGCATTTACCTCAATACCACATTTTTCACATTTAATTTTTGGATTATGGGATCGATTTATTGGATTGGGCGCTTTTTTGCAATTTTCCCCGTGCCAACGTTTATAGTTAGTGGGACCTAGATTTTTCTTGTTGCAATACTGGCAATCCACTTTTTCTCTGTTTTTAACATTTTTTGATTGATTTTCTTTCACAACTTCAGAATGCCTATAACCTGATGATCCTTCTCCGCCATCTGTCAAATTTCTGAGACAACCAGTTCCTAAATCAATACGACCAAATTCTGCAATCCAGAATACTTCCCACATAAATGCGTCGTCTTCTGATAAATTTTCACGTATAATACGAATATTTGATTTGTCTTCTGATGGGATTATCCTGTGCTTTCCTGATTTTGCTCTATAACCGTTTCCTTTACCAATATAATATGGGGATCCAATAGGACCAGTGGCCGAATTCTTAGTTCGAACATACATATAAACATAATAAATACTCTTAGATTTCATCGCTGTGTCTTCCTTATCAGATATAGAGTAGTTGGTGTTTGACGACACGCGAACTACATTCTTATTTATACTTATGAACCAGAACCCCATCATATATATTGATTTAGACGGAACCATTGCAGATTTT
>Ga0210403_10001267_pt1 | contig 24284 bp, 20 predicted proteins | sample IncBWC19MmetaG_FD_150863 | JGI IMG/M metagenome (GOLD analysis project Ga0210403, IMG submission 150863) | Forest soil microbial communities from Barre Woods Harvard Forest LTER site, Petersham, Massachusetts, United States - Inc-BW-C-19-M | ecosystem: Environmental > Terrestrial > Soil >... | reverse complement strand
CCTGACTACCGGTAAGGATTTTAATTCGCCAAAACTATCTGAATGGCTAACATAAAACCTTATCAATAAATCAAGAATATTTCTTCGTTGAGTATTCGACATGGCAATCTCATCCGAATAACTTGCGGTTAACAGCTTCGTCAGGATATTTTCCTCTTTTTCAAGAGCGAAATTTCCACCCATGAGTTCCGCCAGTTCCGTTGGTCGGAAGCCAAGGTGCTGACTTAGTCGGATCAAAAAGATCAGATGAAAATTTTCAACGTTCGTTTGTTGTAAATCGAAATGCGTGAAGGATTGAACTAGAAATTCACACAACTCCTGCGCATGACTTTGATCTTTCACCGTTTTGTTCACAATTTCGTTGAGAAACAAGGCAATGGTTGACTTGCGGAAATCGGAAGTAATGGATTGGTATGGGTGAATGCACTTTACTTCCTTGATGCGCAAGATGGAAGCGTTTTCCCGATGATAGACTACTAGGTCTAATAGCGTCAGCGGCTGGTAAAGAGCGATTTTGCCCTTACCTGATTTTCCCCGTACGCCATTGACAATGTAGGATTGCAAGCCAAAGGCAGCTGTAAAGATGTTAACAATTATTGAAGACTCGCTGTAATTGGTAAACCGGAAAACAACGCCCTGTGTTTTGTGGAGCATGTCTTGAACTATGATAATGCTTTGACGACTTTTTCGCGAACAACTGACCTGTAGATTGACTGAGGCTAATGATTAATTTGATTCTCAGGATATTTTGGAAGAGGCAATCAGGGGAATCAAATTAATCATTTGCGTTGAAAAGAATCATTTTATGATCAGAGCAAACCTCGACCAAATCAATCAAGGTTCAGAATTTGCTGCGGTTTAATTCAGGAATACGGTCGAACATTTTAACAGCTTGCTGCAGCACTTCGTTGGTCTCGTTAAAGATCGGGAAAAAGGCGGGATTACCCCAAACCCTCCTTGCGATTTCAGCCTTCAGGTAGACCTGGAACACAATTTTATTGCGCTCAAGGTCTTTGGGATCAGGTTTCACCTTTTCTTTTTGCCCTAAGGCCACCAGTTGGGAGAGTATCCTCTCATCTACATTGAATTTATTTTTAAAATTTTCATAACCCATTTTTTCCAGTTTTGCTTTGTTCTCCTCTGCATAATTAAAAGCAAATTCACGTATTGTATTGGCGGCAAAAAGTTCGTTGAAATATTTGCTTGAATTGGCTGTATCCAGCGGCACAAAATAATCCGGCATGATTCCTCCGCCTCCATAGACTGTGCGGCCATTCAATGTGTGATACTTTAATGAATCGTTAAAGTGAATACTATCGGCATGAAAGAACTCTCCATGCTTGTAGCGCTTGATGATGTCTTTGTCATACGCATCTAAATCTCCATACGGTTTTTGAATCGACCGACCGCTGGGTGTATAATACCGTGAAATGGTGAGGCGCACCTCAGAGCCATCGTTAAGATCGAATGGGCGTTGTACTAAACCCTTGCCGTATGATCTTCGTCCCACTACTAAAGCACGGTCATTATCTTGTAGTGCGCCGCTTACAATCTCTGCAGCCGAAGCGCTCCCTTCATTTACCAGGACAATCAAACTGCCATGTTCAAAATCCCCCTTGCCGGTGGCGATCGCATCTTCATTGTATTTAGCCTCTTGCCCGTTGGTAAAAACGATCTTCTGGCCTTTCACCAGAAATTCGTCGGCTACGTTAATGGCCTGGTCCATATAGCCGCCTGGGTTTCCTTGCAAGTCGAGTACTAATTTTTTCATCCCATCCTTCTTCAGCTGCTCAAGCGCTTTCTTGAATTCTTCGTATGTAGTTTGAGAAAATCGACTGACTTTAATGTATCCAATTTCCCGATCAATCATGTAGGAAGCATCCACGGAAGTTTGAGGAATCCGGTCGCGAATAATGGTGAAAGCGACAGGTGATTTCTGGCGCTTGCGCAGCACTTCAATTTTTACTTCTGTTCCTTTTGGGCCTTTCAGGTATTTCTGAACATCAGCACCCGTAAGTTTTACATTGGCAATTGACTTGCCATTTACTTTCACGATTTTATCTCCCGGGCGAAGGCCAACGGCCTCAGAAGGGCCTCCACTGATGGCTGCGATCACCACCAACGTATCATGAAAAATACTGAATTCGATGCCAATGCCTTCGAAGTTTCCTTTTAAGTCCTCGTTGGCTTCTATTTTTTCGCGTGCAGGGATATAGGCCGAGTGCGGATCGAGTTTGCCAAGAATGTGATTGATGGCATCTTCAACCACCACATCGGTTTTGCCCTGGTCCACGTATTCATTTTGCACCAGGGATAGCACTTCGCGTAGTTTCTCAATCTCTGAACTGTCACTCTTTCGGGGTGATTTTGAGTTAATACTGGCACCGATAAGCAGGCCAGCAGCCAAACCGATGCATAGTACTAAGGGAAGACTAATCTGGTAGGTCGTATTTTTTTGTCCGTCCATAAGGGAATTGAATGAATAATGTCTTAACGGGATTTTATAAAGTAAAGTTTTCCCTGCAAATCGAACGTCTGGCACAAGGTGCCTTGACGCCCTTACCGCAAAAGAAACCTAAAAATGGCGGATGGCCAATTTTCGGTACGCAAATTCAAATTTGCCAGCATGAATCCTAATCCAATTGACCACATAGAAACATAGGTACATAGGGATTCCAAGTAGATTTTCTGTGTGCGTCCCCTATGTTTCTGATATGCCTATTGGTTCTAAATTTTTTAGTTTTAAAAATACAATTTGAGGATTCAACCTCTATCAATTTGGGTCAATTTGTAGATTTGGTTTATGATTAAGTTCAATACAACAATCCTTAGGTTTGACAAGCAGGGCGAGAAGACTGGCTGGACCTATATTGAGATTAGTGCAGCACAGGCAAAAAAAATTAATCCGGGGGTGAAAGTAGGGTATCGGGTGAAGGGTAAACTGGATCGTTTCTCATTTGAAAAAACCGCTTTGCTCCCCATGGGCGAAGGGCGGTTTATTATGCCTTTGAAAGCCAATATCCGCAAAACCATAGGCAAACGACAAGGTGACAAACTCACGGTGGAGATAGCACTGGACCAGCGACAAATCCAACCCTCAGCCGACTTTATCAAATGCTTGAAAGAAGATGCGGAGGCCATGAAGTTTTTCAAAACTTTGCCGGGCTCGCACCAACGTTATTTCAGTAAATGGATCGACGATGCTAAGACCATGCAGACAAAAACCAAACGCATCGTGATGGCGTTAACGGCGTTTTCAAAGAAGCAGGGATTTCCGGAGATGGTGAGGGCGAATAGAAAAGCAGAGGGCTAAGCTCTTAACTGTTGATCCATTAATACGGGATCAAAACTATCAGACATTGGTTAAAATCTTAGCTTCATTCTCGTTATTATATTCTTTGTCGATTGAAAATTTATCGCCAGGGTTCATTTGGCGAATTTCTTTAAGAATAATATTCGCAATTTTCTCTAAATCCCTCTTTCTTCCCACAATAGAGCTTGTTTGAAATAACCGGTTTGTCCCAAGTCATTATTTTCAAGTAGCTGTAAGCCCCAAGGTGAAAGGCAAGTTTCTTAAGCCTCTTTTACTGTCAAGTATTTTCCATTCATTTGAAGTTTCATCCAACTCATAATAGAATTGGTGGTTCTCCATTCCGACTTCAGCATTTTAATCAATATTAACTTTATTGTCCATGAATGAGTTGTCAATGGCCTAAGGTAAAAGCTCCTGTTTTAAAAACTTCCCTGTATATCCTGCCGGATTTTTCGCAACTTCTTCGGGAGTGCCTGTGGCAATAATCCTTCCACCTAGCGCACCACCTTCCGGACCCAGGTCAATAATATGGTCCGCTGATTTGATTACATCCATGTTGTGCTCGATCACCAGCACCGTGTTGCCCTTGTCAACGAGTTTTTGCAACACGTTCAGCAAATGGCTGATATCCTGAAAATGCAAGCCGGTAGTAGGTTCATCGAGAATGTAAAGTGTTTTGCCGGTATCGCGTTTACTTAATTCCGTGGCGAGCTTCACCCGCTGCGCCTCACCGCCGGAAAGTGTGGTTGCATGTTGTCCGAGTGAAATGTATCCGAGGCCTACTTCATTGAGCGTTTCAATCTTGCGCAAAATCTTTGGTTGATTTTCAAAAAATGTCACTGCTTCTTCCACCGTCATATCCAACACATCGCTGATGGATTTTCCTTTGAAACGCACCTCCAATGTTTCGCGGTTGTAGCGTTTGGCCTTACATGTTTCGCAAGGCACATACACATCGGGAAGGAATTCCATCTCGATCAAACGCAAGCCAGCGCCCTCACAGGTTTCGCAACGACCACCTTTTACGTTGAAGGAGAATCTACCCGTTTTGTAGCCGCGGATTTTGGATTCGGGCATTGCCGCAAACAAATCGCGGATGTCGGTAAATACTCCGGTGTAAGTGGCAGGATTTGATCTTGGCGTACGGCCGATTGGTGATTGATCCACCTCAATGACTTTGTCGATTAATTTCAATCCGTCAATTTTTTTGTAAGGGAGGGGCTCTGTCCTTGAATTAAAAAAATGCTGATTTAAAATTGGAAAAAGCGTTTCATGAATCAATGTCGACTTGCCGCTTCCTGAAACGCCTGTGATGCAAGTGAATGTGCCCAGTGTTATTTCAAGGTTTATATTCTTCAGGTTGTTTCCGGAAGCTCCGTGAAGGGAGAGTTTCTCTCCACTTCCTTTTCTTCTTTGTCTGGAATAGTTGATTGACAACTCGCCATTAAGGTATTTTGCCGTTGTGCTTTTGTTCTTCAGGAATTCTTTTGGAGTTCCTTCGGCAACAATATTTCCCCCATGACGCCCGGCGCCTGGCCCAACGTCAATCAGGTAGTCGCATTCCAGCATCATTTCTTTGTCGTGCTCTACTACGATTACGGAGTTGCCGAGATCACGCAGGTCTTTTAATGCTTTAATCAATTTCACGTTGTCGCGTGCGTGGAGGCCGATACTGGGCTCATCCAAAATATAGAGGACGCCCACCAATTGCGTTCCAATTTGAGTCGCAAGGCGGATTCGTTGTGCCTCGCCACCGCTCAATGTTCGCAAGGGCCGGTTGAGATGAAGATAGTCCAATCCCACATCCAGTAAAAAGCCAGTTCGCTTGCGAATCTCTTTTAAAACTTCAACGGCAATGACTTTCTGTTTTTCGTTCAGCCGGTCTTCCAATCCTGAAAACCATTTTTTCAATGCGTCAATATTCAATTCGGCAAGCTCTGCGATGTTTTTATTATCAATTTTAAAATGAAGCGATTCTTTCTTCAGTCTCGCTCCGTGACACTCCGGGCAAATTTTAGTGACGGTAAAGTCCTCAACCCATCTTTTCACATTTTCAGAACTTTCTTCTTTCAATTTTTGCAGGAAGCTGATGATGCCTTCAAATTTTGTGTTCCATTCCGTTCCCGGATATTTTACCGACGGTACCGCTACGGGCACGTCATCGCCATGAAGTAATATTTTCATGACTTCTTTCGGAATGTCTTTGATTGGGGTTGTGAGGGTGAGTTTGTAGCGTTTTAGGATGGCCTCAACTTTTTTAAAAATCCAGATGTCACGGTATTCGCCCAAGGGCAAAATTCCTCCACGACTGATACTTAATTTTTTATCCGGGATGATGGAGTCTTCGGTAATTTCTTCCACAACACCGAGTCCCGTACAAGTTGGGCAGGCGCCGTAAGGCGAATTGAAGGAAAAATTATTGGGCGCAGGCTCATCGTACGATAGACCAGTTTTTGGATCCATTAAAAACTTCGAAAAATGATGCACTTTACCGGCCTCATCTAAAAACATGATTACACCCTTGCCCTCTTTCAAGGCCGTGTTGACGGACTGACCGATGCGATGGCGATCTTTCGCTTCGGGCACTATCCGATCAATAACAATCTCAATATCGTGGATCTTAAAACGATCGACCTGCATCTTGGCTACGATGTCTTGAACCGTGCCATCCACCCGTACTTTGTTATAGCCCTGTTTCCTTATTTGAACAAAGAGTTCCCGGTAGTGTCCTTTGCGTCCTTTTACCACGGGAGCAAGAAGTGTTAATTTCTTTCCGGAAAAATTGGTGACAATCGTATCCAGGATTTGATCTTCGGATTGACGGACCATCTTATCACCTGTAAGGTATGAGAATGCCTCACCTGCCCGGGCGAAGAGCAGACGCATGAAATCGTATATCTCAGTGACTGTACCTACCGTAGATCGTGGATTGCGTGAGGTGGTCTTTTGTTCGATGGAAATTACAGGACTTAACCCATTGATTTTGTCTACATCGGGTCGCTCAAGGTTCCCTATGAAACTACGGGCGTAAGCCGAAAAACTTTCCATATACCTCCTCTGGCCTTCTGCGTAGATCGTGTCAAATGCCAAGGATGACTTGCCACTTCCACTGATTCCGGTGATTACAGTAAATTGGTTTCGAGGAAGCGAAACACTGATGTTTTTTAAATTGTGCTCGCGGGCACCAATCACTTCAATAGTTTCGTGGCCGGAGTAATCAGTATTTTTTTTTGCGGAAGAGACTGGCATGAATTTCAAAATAAGGAATACAAAAATGTAGCCCTTATTGTTTCGGATCAAGTGATTATTTATTGTAAAGCTATTTCTTTTTGGCAGCCTTCTTTACTTTTTTAGCTTTGGTCCGCTTTACAGCAGAAACTGATTTGGTAATCGTTTCACCCCTCCTGATTTGCTTCAAATCCTTCACCTTGGCCAATGAATTGGCAAAAGCCTCTTTGACAAGCTTTTTGATGTATGCTTTTGGAAATTCTTTTTTGTCTTTAACAAGGATGTATCGGTATTGATTGCCTTCACCAATCAATCTCTTGTCAGGATCAGCAATTTCAGAACCCCAGTAAAATCCAAAATGAACATTGTGACTTGTCCGGCCCACGGCAATGGAGCAGAAGGTATGGCCAACTCTGTCCGTTGGGGACCACCCAAAGGCAAGCGCATTGTAATTATCGTAGATCAACTCATTCGCTTGCGGATACATGTCCCATACAAATTCCCGCAACCATAAGGCTATCTCCTGGATAGGGTCGGGAAAAGGCTTCAGGAATTTAAGAAGGTCTTTCGTGTGCTCTTTACCCATTTGCTTTTTGAATAAGCTTATTATTCTTTAAAGCTAAATCTAAAGTCAACGAAGGTATAAACTTTTTTGCCACTTTTGCACTTGTGTCAGCAAGCAATAACTCATTGGGAAAAACCGTTTCAATCAGAAAAATAATCGTGCGATTTTTATCTTTTCTATATTTTTTGTCCTCTTTCTTTTTGTGTGGCGCTCAACCGACTTCTCAGGAAGACAAACTCACCATGAATTTAAATTTTGGAAGCGACCTTCCACCGGGATTGCTTGCAGGCCGATCGCTGGTGCTGTATGAGCCCGCCTATACCATGGCAGAACTTCAGGAGGCGCAAAAGTATTTCCAGCAGGCTGGTATAGATGCCATCAATTACCTGGATATCGACTATGTTCTGTCGGGACCTGATCCCTCTTTTACATTTTTTAATTACTTCAATTCACGCAACATAAAGTTCCTGATTATTCTACAAAAGAAGGACAATGAATATCAAAGCATTTTTACGGAATACAATGGAACCAGGGCGTTTGTAGATAAAGCCCATCGATCGTGGAGGCAAAGCAATGTTTCTTTCCTGGAATTATTGCGAACGATTTATCGGTTTGCCATAAGTACTCAGCGAAAAGAGAATTTTTTAATCAATGATGTTCCTGAGCTTGGTTTTAATTTAACCTTTTTTAAAGGCGAACCTGACCAGCGCTTCTCCCATGATGTTCAGTCGTTTAAGTCGGCCATTCCGCGTTGGGGTAATGACGCGGATGACAAAGAATTAGAGGCCCTGGTGAAAGAAAAATTTCCCATCAAGTGCGAACTGGTAGATGCTAATTTGACCGATGCTGAACTTGAGCAAAAAGGGTATCGCCTCGTTCTTCGGTTTGTTCATACACGGGGGGATGCTGCCCGGGATATTTTGGGCTATGATGTTACACAAACCTCCACCGCTTTGCTTACCAATTATTTTGTGGATAATGAACCCAAGGTCAAAGCGATCCCTTCAAAAAAAATGATCTATAAATTTTATTTCAAGAATACAGAATACGGAAATATTTTCCTGGGAAATAAATGGGATGCGGATGAAACCTGGCAGAGCGCTTTGCGCAATCATATTCTTAGTCTAAGGGCAGAACTGAAATTCTGAATTATTTTTTTCTCTTCAGGGCGATAGCAAGGATCAATATGACGATGGCTGCAAAAACGTATCCGTTGAAGTGAAACCAGTGATGATGTCCAAAACCCAGATGCCATCCGAAAAGAAGATGAAAGACGGATTTGAAAATCCAGGCAATGGCACCAAGGATTGCCCCGAACAATCCAAAGAAAAGCCCGAAAAGGCCACCAATCAGCCCAATGACAACTCCAAAGAATCCGGCTCCTAATCCGATCATCAATGGCAGCGTCAGCAGCAAGAAAAAACCGACCAGTAAAAATGAAAAGGCCTTTACCATAAATTTCGTTTTGTGGTTCCGCCCGCAAAAACCGTTCAATTTTTTTTAACCGCCAAATTCTGCAAGAATTAGAATTTATTTATTCCAAGTGTTGAAAATTGAACAGTATTTTTTGCAGAATCGTACATTGACCCGATCATGAACACTATTGCTCTCGCCATGAATTACTAACTTGCGCTCTGAGCTATCGGGATTGAAGCTATGATCGACAAACTAATAGAAATTAAGAACCGTTTTGAAGAGGTGGGCCAATTGTTGAGCCAGCCAGAGACTGTGAAAGATCAAAAGCGGTTTCAGCAACTGAGCAAGGAATACCGCGATCTTGAAAAAGTGGTAATCAAGTATAACCGATATCAATCCACAATTGATGGGATAAAGCACGCCAAAGAAGTCCTGCAAAAAGAAAAAGACGCTGAGATGCGTGAACTGGCGAAAATGGAGATTGATGAACTGGAACCCAGGCGCGAAGCGTTTGAAGAGGAGATCAAAGAATTGTTGATGCCCAAGGATCCGAATGATGAGAAAAATGCTGTTCTCGAAATCCGCGCAGGCACAGGTGGTGACGAAGCAGCGATTTTTGCGGGCGATCTTTGGCGGATGTACCAGCGTTTTTGCGAAAGAAGAGGATATAAGTTTTTAGTAGTCGATGTGACGGAAGGAACTGCCGGAGGCTACAAAGAAGTAATCACCAGCGTTGAGGGCGAAGGAGCCTACGGCCTGTTGAAATATGAATCGGGGGTTCATCGCGTTCAGCGTGTTCCCGAAACTGAGCAGCAAGGACGAGTTCACACGTCAGCCGCTTCAGTGGTTGTTTTGCCGGAAGCGGAAGAGGTGGATGTGGAAATTAATCCGGCGGATATAGAAGTTCAGACAGCGCGATCGAGCGGCGCGGGTGGACAGAATGTAAACAAAGTGGAGACCAAAGTGCAATTGACACACAAGCCAACTGGCATTGTAATCACATGCCAGGTGGAGCGTTCACAACACGGCAACCGGGAACGTGCGATGCAAATGTTACGCACAAAACTTTATGAAATGGAAGTAGAAAAGCAGCAGTCGGAAATTGGAGCGTCCAGAAGGAGCCAGGTTCGAAGCGGCGATCGTTCAGAGAAAATCCGCACATACAATTATCCTCAGAGCCGGGTAACCGATCACCGCATCGGTTATACCCAACATAACTTACCTGCCATTATGAACGGTGAGGTGGACAATTTTATAGAGCAATTGAAAATTGCGGAGACTGCCGAGAAAATGGCTGAGGGACAGGGATAAAAAAGGCGCTGAAAATATTTCCGCGCCTTTTTTAATGAATCAGCAGCCTCTGCCTATTGACACTTGCCTACTGCCTGCTTTGTTAAGGTTGTTTTATAAACTCATCAAAGGATTGGATTGGCAATTGTGCAAATTTATTTTCCGGCGTCAACAAAGAAGTAAGTTTTTTCAGTTCTTTATCTTTCACTTTTTTGAATTCCATTTTAGCCGCATTGAATCGTGTTTCAACTGCACCAAGATTTCCCATCTCTGCGGCGTTTGGTTTGTAATAACTATCGGCAACCTTGCTATATAGCTCTGCCATCTTTTCTCTGAGTTGAGGTTCTGCAGCGCCAACATAATTATCACCTTTGGTCACCACTAGCGTTTCTTTGAGCTTAGTCAGATCTGTAATTAAAGGAGTAACTGCCTTCGCCGCCGAAGCATTTTTCCCCTTTACACCTTCAGCCGCCTTGACCGTTTCATCCAATTCGTAAACCATGTACGCCAATTCTTGCGTCATGTTGTAAAGTTTCTTTGTGGCCTCTTCCTGAAGTTTGCGATCAGCTAAAGTAATTTCTGATTTGGGATCGTATTGAACGACGATGTCGTTTGTGTAGGTATCTTTCCCTTTTTGGATCACCGCTTTATACGTTCCGGCAGGAACACGCGGGGAAGTAAAACCCCCAAAGGCAAAAGTTTTAGCCGCTGCAACTTTAGGAGGCTTTGTATTGTAGTTCCACTCCACCACATTGATCCCTTTTGATTTTCCCGGACCAATCTCGGTGATTTTATTTCCATTCGCATCCTGAATTTCCAACGACATTTTTCCGAGCGTATGTCTTTTCTTTAAATAATAAATAATGCGGACAGCCCTGCTGGGATTTTCACCTACAAACTGAGTCTCTGTACTTGCTCCGCCGAAGCCATTGGTTTCAGCGATCGATGTAGGCTTTGTAGTGAAGAAGTATAGATCTTTATTCATGTTTTCCTCCGTCAATTGTCGTAATGGGCTGATATCATCGATGATGATAATTCCACGACCATGTGTGGCAATGACAAGGTCATTCGTCTTCTTGTGCAGTTCAATGAAATGAACATTGGCCGCAGGCATGTTGTTGGTGAACTTGTACCAGTTTTTTCCGCCATTCAACGTGATGTACAATCCAAATTCAGTTCCCAGGAATAAAAGATTTTCATTTACATAGTCTTCCTGAATGTTTCTTGCAAACCCATAGATCTCGGGTGTCGCAATTGATTTCCAGGTGGCGCCAAAGTCAGTAGTCTTGTAAACATAGGTATTCTTGTCTCCCATTTGATATCCAGTGAAAACAGCGTAAGCGTTGCCTTTTCCAAACACACTTGCCTCAATATGGTAAACCATTGTGCTCTTGGGAAGGCCGGGAACATTAGCAATCAAGTTCGTCCAGGTTTTTCCTCCGTCTTTTGTTAATTGTAAGTTACCATCATCTGTTCCGGCCCAAATAATATTTTCATCTAATGGGGATTCAGCAATGGTGAAAACCGTGCAGTGATTTTCGGCACCTGAGTTATCCCGCGAAAGACCTCCTGAGTTTTCTTGATTTTGTTTAGCCGGATCGTTGGTCGTTAAGTCGGGAGAAATTTTCTCCCATGTTTCTCCCATGTCTTCTGAGCGGTGAACAAACTGACTGCCCATATAAAAACGGTCTGGTTTATGGGCACTGATGGCCATCGCGGCATTCCAATTGAACCGAAGTTTATGTTTAGCATCTGTTTCGCCAGCGCCTGCTAAAGGCTGAATAGTTTTTGCCTGATCTTTCACAGGATCAAAGCGCCACACATTTTCTGCGCCTTGCATTTCAGAATAAATCAATTTTTTGGTTGGGTGCGGATAAACGCGATAGCCATCGCCCAGGCCCACACGCCTCCAGTCGCGAGCCTCAACACCCCCAGGTGATCGCGATGGGCCGAACCAACATCCGTTATCTTGCAATCCGCCATACACATTGTAAGGTTCCTCATTGTCAACGCTCACATGATAGAATTGACACACCGGTAAATTTTCTGCGATTTCCAAAGTAGTGCCTCCGTCCCACGAACGATAGATACCACCGTCGGTGGCAGCATACATTCGATCAGAATTATGGATATCAAAAACCACGTCATGAACATCGGAGTGGTTGGGACCCAGATTCTTAAATGTTTTTCCACCATCACGTGAGATCGAACCGAGTAGTCCTGCTTTTACAACGACATCGGGATTCCGCGGGTCTACTTCTATGCGAGAGAAATAAAATGGGCGAACTACAATTCCAAAATCATTATTAAGCTGCTTCCAGCTTGCTCCGGCATCATCGCTGCGGTATAAGCCCTTGTCTTTGTCTTGTTCAGATTCGATAACCGTATATAAAATATTACTGTTGGAAGGAGCTACTGCGATAGCCAGTCTTCCCAGTTTTCCTTTCGGGAGTCCATTGTGAATTTTACTAAACGTCTTACCGGCATCCGTAGATTTGTACAATCCGCTATTGATGCCACCGGAGCTGAATGCCCATGGTTGCCTTCTGAATTCCCAAAAACTGGCATACACGATAGTAGGATCTTTGGGATCAAGAGTTAAATCACTGCATCCTGTTGTTTTATCAACGTACAGAATTTTTGTCCAGGTTTTTCCGCCGTCTGTAGTTTTATAAAGACCACGGTCTTCGCTGTCGTTCCATAGCGGGCCAAGTACGGCAACATACACTTCATTTGGATTTTTTGGATTTACCTGAACGCCGGCGATGCGTTCTGATTTTTCAAATCCCATTTTTGTCCAATTGGTACCTCCGTCCACAGTCTTGTACAAACCATCGCCAATAGATACACTGTTTCTGGTCCACGTTTCACCTGTGCCAACCCAAATTACATTATCAGGACTGCTTGGATCAATTTCAACGGCACCAATGGATTGACAGTAATCATCAAAAATCGGATTGAATGTCGCACCGCCGTTATTGCTCTTCCATACACCGCCGCCGGCAGTTCCGGCGTAAATAATCCGGTCGTTCGTGGGGTGTAGCTCCAAGTCGGTAATACGTCCGCTCATTAAGGCCGGTCCAATATGGCGTGCTTTAAGGTCGCCAAACAATTCTTTCCCTTTTGAAACAGCATCCTGGCCAAAGGAGGCTGTTGAAAGAAAAGAAAGCATTACAATTGAATAGATTTTTTTCATAATAATTGCTTATGGTGAAAAAAAATACTTCAAGGAATTTGAAGTATTTTTTATTTCGGTTTAGTCTAATTATTGTTTTTCAACAGGGAAAGCAAACTCCTTGTCATCGACTTTCGGATTCAGTTCTACTTTTGAGATAACAAGTGGCGAGCTGGGTTGACCTTTAACTCCTTGTGCAAGCGAGAAGGGGAAAAGCAAACCGTTCACATCCTGGTAGTCGCTCATCTTGCCCTGGCTGATCATTCCTTTGTTAGGGCCAGCAGTTATTTCTGACTCCATCATCAATGGAACAAAATTCTCTGTATCAAAATAATAGAATACGATATTGTCTTTCGGCGTTCCATCTACTTTAATGGGCTTTTTGGTGAGTTTAATTTTGAACGTCTCCGTTCCTTCCACCGTTTCCTTTCCTAACAATTCGGCTTTGAGTCCGCGTTCCTTGTAATTCAAAAATGGATCCGGAAACTCCCCAATGTCTTGCTTATAATTTTCAGTTGATTCTGCATCACTTTTCTCTGCTTTCATATTCAAGAAATTATGAGACCAAAGGGAGTTGCCGTCATAAACGCCCTGTTTGATCTCCTTTCCCTGAAACGATATTGAAGTCATTTGCCGGCCATCTTTTAATTGAGTGATGACCAGGGGAATCTCCATTCCTCCCTGATTGACCTTTGCCGTCATTCTTACTCCTTGAAGGGCCTTCCATTTTTGAATACCACCTGTGTTTTCAAAGTACTTGGAAATGATGTCATCAACAGTTTGGGCCTGCGCGAGTCCGCTTGTGATCAGTGTGATTAGTAAAAGTAGATTTTTCAGTTTCATAATTTATTTGGGTTTGCTCAATCCAGTGAGACGTTAATTAGGTGGATTAGTTTCAAAAGCGGTCTAAAATTACAAGAATTCCCCTAATTCTGAATCCTTAGAGATGTTCGACTGAAAAAGAACGTGAGGCCATTCTGGCCGGATAGAACGCAATGAGAAAAGTAATCAAGGAAATAACGATCGCTACGGAAACAAAGTCGAGGACTTTCATTTCTACGGGGTAAGCTGACACAATAGCATTTCCCATGCCCATGCCCACCAAGCCAAATTGATCTTGTGCCCAGCAGATTACTCCTCCCAAAACCAATCCGGATACGGCACCTGTAAAGGCTATTAAAGCTCCTTCTGCCAGAAATATTCTTTTAATCAATGAAGAAGGAGCCCCCATGGCGGATAAAATGGATATATCTTTTTTCTTATCAAGAGCGAGCATCATCAAGGAGAAGAAAATATTGATAGATCCCACGATAATTAGGGTTGTCAATCCGACAAACGTGAATAATTTTTCAAATTGGAGCAATCTGAATATGTCTTTGTGTTGCTCCTCGTTGGTAAGGACTGTGAAATCATTGCCTAGATATTTTTGAAGGGAAGCTTGCACCATTTTTATGTCAGCATTGGGAAGAATTTTGATCTCCAGGGAAGTGCGCCGGTCTCCATAATTCATTAAATCCTTCACAAACTCGAGAGGAAGCAGCACATAATTTTCGTCAATGTTTTTCTCAATAGCAAAAACTGCCCCCGGTTGAATACTTCTTTGGCTATAAAGCTTGGATGCATCAATCTGTCCTGCCCTTACATTTTTGATATAAAAAACTTGTAAAGGATAAATGGTTTCCTTTACTGAAATGGATAGCGCATATTGAACGCCCCGCCCGATAATTCCATAACTCCCTAACGAATCTTTTAATTTTAATTTCCCGTCTACTATATGACTGTCAAGCCTGTGCTGATCGATGAAATTTTCACTTACGCCCTTCATCGTGGCCACCACGTCGGCATCGCGATACCTGAAAAGTGCAAAATCTTCAATAACTTCTGTGACGAGCTGAACTCCAGAAATTTCCCGGATATTTTTTATGAATTCTTCCTTGACTGCAAATGACTTTCCTTTACGTACCTCGATTTTTATTTCCGGATCAAAGGCATTATTTAGGCTTCGGATTAATCCTCCAAACCCATTGAAGACGGAAAGCACAATAATTAGCGCAGCTGTGGAAAAGGCAACGCCAACCATCGACAGTACTGAAATGATATTGATAAAATTCTTTTTCCTTTTTGAAAAAAAATATCGCCTGGCTATGAAAAGGGAGAGATTCATGCAGGAACGAGTTTTTATTTATTGTCTTTGGGAATATTAAGACTTTTGATCAACTCTTCCATGCGGAGTGCATTCTCTTCGACCTCATCGATAACAAAAACAAGTTCAGGTACAATGCGGGCCTGATTGCGAATGCGATCTCCTAAAGCCTTTCGGATTTCACTTTTGTGAATAGTGATTTGATTCAAGACTAATTTGTTGTCTTTGGCGAGGGTCATGCTGAGGTAGACTCTGGCCATACTTAAGTCAGGGCTCATGCGCACTTCCGCGATGGTGATGAAGGCATTGCCGATGATTCCACGCTTATCACGCAGGAAAATATCACTCAACTCCTTCTGGATCAACCGTCCGTACTTTTGTTGCCTCATGGTCATGCCGCAAAGATACAAAAGTGGCAACAGCATTTATCCTCATCAAAATTTGATTTATTTGCAGAAAAGAACCTCTGTGCTGCATTTCTTCAGATTTAACGATCCCTATCGCCTACTGGCTGTGCTGATTTTGCTGGTGGCCATGAGCCTTCCCATTTTCATCCAACCAATGCCGATTACCATTCAGGAGTTGAAAGACATCGTTCTGGGAGAATTACTTAACAGCGGGAAAATAATTTACCTCCAGGTTGTTGACGACACGCCATGGTTTGCCTCCTGGCTAGCCAAGGCTGTTGAATTCGTTGTGGGTCGGTCAATTTTGATGCGGCACATTATTGCCTTACTGATCATTTTTTTTCAAGCAGCATTCTTTGCTTTCATCTTAATACGAAACAGAGCCTATAACGAGAGTAATTACCTGCCGGCATTTATTTTCGGAGTGATCTGTTTCTTTTCATTTGATATGCTCTCCTTATCCAGAGAGCTTCTGGCATCTACCTTCTTATTACTTGCTCTCAACAATATTTTTAAAGAGATTGAATTCAAGGTTCAACGAGATGAAATCATTCTTAACATCGGCGTCTTTTTAGGAATAGCTTCGTTATTGGTTTTCAGTTACACTGTATTCCTGATCGGCTCTTTGGTGATTTTGTTCGTATTCACACGGATAACTTTACGCAAATCGCTACTCCTGACTTTCGGCTTCATTTTTCCTCACCTAACCCTTATTTGCCTGTTTTATTTTCGCGATGGCTTACCTGAATTTGTTCAATACTTTTATGGCTCCAACTTCACTTTTCATTCAACGAATCTGGTTTCCTGGAAGTCGATCTTTTGGATGAGTTCCGGGATTATTTTATTTTTCTTTTTTGCATTGATTATGCTGAACCGCGAAGCCCGGTTCACAAAATACCAATCACAACTGATGCAATTGATGTTGCTTTGGTTGGTTATTAGCTTCATTGAAATAGGTATCACGCGTGAATTAACACCCCACAGCTTTATCACTTTCGCTCCCCCTTTGGCGTACTTCATCAGTCATTATATTTTGTTGATCCGAAGGAAGTGGATTGCTGAATCCATGATGTGGATATTTTTGCTTTCTACAATAGGGATAAGTACGGCTTCGCGATTGAATAAAATTAAATCAATCGATTATTCGGGCCTTTTTGTCAGGGATTCCAAATACAAGTCGTTTATTAAAGGGAAGAAAATTTTAGTGTTGGGTCATGATTACGCCATTTATGAAAATAACAGGGCAGCCTCTTATTTTTTAAATTGGAGTTTATCGAAAGAAATTTTTGAAAATCCGGAATACTATGAAAGTGTCATTCTGGTTCAAAATTCATTTGAATGCGATATGCCGGATATAATTATCGATGAAAACGGATGGATGAAAAAATTCTTTCTCCGGTTGCCTGTGTTGAATGCCCAATATGAAAAATCGGGATTGATATATGTAAGGAAACCTGAGCGTCACGAGTGAGATTTCTCACATTAAGTTTAAAATACCCCGCTCCTTTGCTTCCAGGCTGGTATGTCCCATCAAGTACCCATCAATGGATCGCGCAGCTTCGCGACCTTCAGTGATTGCCCACACTACCAGGCTCTGGCCTCTACGCATGTCACCGGCAGAAAATATTCCCTCCACTGAGGTTTGATAGTTATTGCATTTAACATTTCCGCGTTCATCATAATCAACGCCAAGTTGATCAAGCAAACCAAGGTGTTGAGGGTGAAGAAACCCCAGGGCAAGAAGGGCAAGTTCACATGGAATTTCTCTCTCTGTGCCGGGACGTTCCGTGAAAGAATTTCCCTTCCAATCGACTTCTACAATTTTTAACGCTTTTAAATTTCGGTCCTTGTCTCCAATAAACTCCTTGGTCACAATACTCCACTGACGCTCACACCCCTCTTCATGTGAGGACGATGTACGCAAGATCATGGGCCAATTGGGCCAGGGCATATTATCATTGCGATCTGCCGGAGGCTTTGACAAAATTTCTATCTGTGTAACTGATTTTGCACCGTGTCGGATGGATGTTCCCACGCAGTCTGAACCTGTGTCTCCTCCGCCAATAACAAATACATTTTTGTTTGTTGCCCAAATTTCTTCCGTTGCTATTTTCTTTCCTGAAACACGACTGTTTTGTTGGGTAAGAAAATCCATGGCAAATTGAACCCCCCTCAGATTTCTACCGGGAATCGAAAGATCACGAGGGACTGTGGATCCACCCGCAAGCAAGATGGCGTCAAATTCATCGCGCAATTGATCGACTGAAATGGTTACGCCTACGTGGGCGTTGGTTTGAAACTTTACGCCTTCCTGAATCATAAGGTTGATTCTTCGCTCAACAATCAGCTTATCTAACTTGAAATCAGGGATTCCATAGCGTAACAAACCGCCAACCTCATCCGATCGCTCGAATACCGTTACACTGTGTCCAGCCTGATTTAATTGCGCGGCTGCAGCTAGCCCGGCAGGCCCTGAACCTACGATAGCAATTTTTCGGTTGGTTTTAACAGACGGCATGCGTGGAACGGCATATCCATGTTCAAAGGCCTTTTCAATAATTGTCTTTTCGATGTACTCTATGGTCACCGCAGGTTTATTGATGCCCAGTACACAGGATGCTTCGCAGGGAGCGGGACAAATCCGTCCCGTGAATTCGGGAAAATTATTGGTGCTGGTTAAAATCTCATATGCCAATTTCCAATTACCCTGATAAACCGCGTCATTAAAATCCGGGATAATATTTCCTAACGGGCAACCATTGTGGCAAAAAGGTGTGCCGCAATCCATGCATCGTGCCGCTTGTTTGAAAGCAATAGGCTCACTGATTGGCCCATCCACCTCATTGTAATCTTTGATCCGTTCTTTGATGTCGCGCTTTTTTGGAAGATCGCGATCAAACTCTAAAAAACCGGTTGGCTTTCCCATTATCTCTGTACTTGTGATAAATCGAACTTTAAATTTAAATAAAATAACCTTTTCAAACAGGCATCGGTTTACGTTAAAGATTCTTTTTACTTTGCAACCGATTTCTAACTCACCTATGAGCATAAAAAAAATTAAACAGCTCCTCGCTATTTCAATGTTTATCCTGGTTTCCTGTGATCAGAAGAAGAAAACGAACGAGACTCAGGTACCCTTAAAGATTGTTCAGGTTCCCGCGTTCAATGCCGACTCTGCTTATTCTTTTGTGGAGAAGCAAGTTAAGTTTGGACCTCGCGTGCCCGACACAAAGGCACACCACGAGGCAGCCAATTACTTCCTCCATCAGTTTAAAAAAAACGGGGCCACTGTTTTTGAACAAGACTTCGATGCCGTCACCTGGGATAATCAAAAAGTTCAGCTCAAGAATATTATTGCCAGCTATTCCCCAGATGCTAAAAAAAGAATTCTATTGGCAGCCCATTGGGATACCCGGCCATACGCCGATAAGGACTTGGAGAAAAAGAATGCGCCTTTTGATGGAGCGAACGACGGCGCCAGCGGCGCAGGTATTCTTCTCGAGATCTCCAGATTACTGGGCAAGGGACAATTGCCGTCGGTTGGAGTTGATCTGATCTTGTTTGATGGCGAAGACTGGGGTGAGGACACCAGCACGGGCCAGAAAAGCGCGATTCAATTGCCTGAAGGTTATAAGGATTGGTGGTGCCTGGGTTCGCAATACTGGGCAAAACACAAACACCAGAAGAATTACACAGCCTATTATGGAATTTTGCTCGACATGGTGGGCGCCAAACATTCACAGTTTTTCCGCGAAGGGGTCTCATTGGAATTTGCTCCGAGTGTTGTAGAAAAAGTTTGGAATACGGCAACGCGAATGGGCTACACGGATTACTTTGTGAAAACCAATGTGGGCGGTATTACAGATGATCATGGGTTTGTTAATGAGATTGGCAAAATTCCCATGATCGATATCGTGCATTACCAAACCGGTGTCGGATTTTTTGGTGATTATCACCACTCGCGCAGAGATAACCTTTCGATTATTAGCAAGGAAACATTAAGCGCGGTGGGTACTACGCTTATGAATGTTGTTTATTATGAAGAGTGAGCCGCAATTTTAATTTCCTTCGCCCTCTGTCTTCTTTAATTCTTCATCTAATATTTTCTGAATCACTTCCTGCTGGCGCTCGTCAATCGTTTGATTGGTTTTAGCTTGCTTTTTCATGAAGCTAAACATAGCGTTCTTTTTGATTTCGTAAGCAATGAAAACGGTGTACTTGTTCTGTTTCTTATCAAAATATTTTTGTTCACCGGTTTTTCGCAGATCTGCAATGTTGGTGTTCATCACTTCGCGCACCAGGCTTTGAAATTTGTCAGCCACATCAGCGCCGCGGTCATTTTGAGTTTGGCCAAGGTATTGGTCACTCACTTGCTTCATGGTGGTGTTCACCTGCCCAGCCAGAATTCCCTTTGCTTCCACGTCGGCTTTGCTTCTGGCAACGTTGTCGGAAGAACTTTCACCCTTTCCGGTGCTGCGAAAGAAGCGATTATTGGATTCATAGGCACTTCCCCGAAACGGTTCTTTTACTTTTTGCCCAAATGGACCGGAAGCACACGAGCTAAAGGCCAAAACAACGAATAGATGATAAATGGAAGTCTTCATAGTCAATTTATTTAGGTGCATACGGTTGCAATAAAATTAAACGTAAATAAAATTAAATATGCCATTGTGCGCATATTAAAAATTTTATTGGGTAGTAGATCAGTGGAGAATGGAATGCGATCATTACTTCGTCTTTTACCAAATTTTGTATCAATACGAATGGTCTATTGACAAAACAAAAATCGAACCATTGACGTAAATTTGACGTATTAATGGAGAAAATAAGTGTTGTTTGTTGAGTGTGTTATGATTTTAAACTTATGCAAGAAGTATATATTATAGGGAACCCAGGTTTTGTGGAGCTGTTGAATAAAGAGCTTCATGATAATTCGCTGTACATCCGTGGTCAAGCTACCGTGGAAGTACCAGATAAAGAAGTGCAGCTGTATTGGATTAACAATAAGAAAAAACTGCACGAATTTAAGAGAGCAGTAGGTGCAGATTTGGTTTGGAAATTCCGGTTGCATTTTTATTTCGACCTGGAAAAATTCACGCAAGAACGGGAAGACACGGATGAATGGAGTGCTGATGAAAAGGCATTAATGAAGAAGGTGATGAAATCCCTTGCTGCTTAGTTCACCCGACAAAAGATAATTAACTGCCACCGGAAGGCCCACCTCCATTTTAATTCATAATTTTTAATACCTGCTTTTTCCAGCACTGATGCTAACTCTTTGCGTTTAAAGGCGCGGAGTACGGAAAGAGGGGCGTCATATTTTACCATGGATGATCTTGAAAAAAGAGAGGTCAACCACTTAATGGAATAATAAGCGAATGGATGCCGATGAATATCGTTGACGACGATTCCAACCCTGGCCTGTTTTTTCAATGCGATGAAAAGGTTAATCAATTCCTGGTTAGAAAAATGGTGAAGAAAAAGAGTGGCAATAATGAGATCAAAATTCTGTGCACTGAATTCTTCTGAAAAAATATTCAGTGCTTCAAATCGAATGGTGTTGGAATCTTCCGAATGAGTGCGTGCATATTCAACAATGTGGGGATTAGCATCAATACCCATGAGTTCGACAATTCTTTGCTGATGGTGGGCTGATTTAGCGATCAATCGAAGCATTTCACCACTTCCGCAGCCAAGATCTGCAATGGAAATAGGTTGTTCTATGGGAATTGACTTCCATAATTTTTCCACGCCTCTCATTGTAACGGCGTTTCCACCCAGCCATTGATTGATAAAATCCAGTTCGCGGAGTGTCCGAAAAACAACTTCCTCATGGAATTCAAGATCATCCATAATCTCCAAGCCGGTACTCCGCTCTTTGAAGGATACGGTCATCAATGATTTTCAATTTTCAGTAACATGCTCTCCAGGGTAAGCCCCGGGCCAAAAGCAAAGCTCAGAATATTTTTGCCTTCATCATTTCCGGTAAGTTCATTCCAAATTGCATTCATGACAAATAAAACGGTGGGTGATGACATATTACCGTAGTTTCTCAATATCGAATAAGCATAACGATTTGAATCTTTGTCGATATTCAACTCCTGCTCGATCACTTCCAATATTTTTTTTCCTCCGGGATGAATAGCAAAATAGGAGACGCCTGATAAATTAAGCAACAGTTGTTCCAATAGAGATTGTGTTAATTTCTTTATTCCATTACGGATTACCTCGGGCACATAGGTAGACAGTTTCATTTCAAAACCCCAATCACCTATCGTCCATGCCATATCTTGTTCACCTTCGGTGGCGAGGTCGCAGCGAAAAGCGACTGGCTTTAAATTAACACCTTTTCTTGGCTGCGCCTCTACTAGCAACGCAGCGCTGCCATCGGCAAAGAGTGCGTTGGCCAACATATTGTTTTCTGTATTTTCTTTTTGAAAATGAATCGTACACAGTTCGGTGCAAACCACCAGCACTTTGGCGTCTTTTGCACTCTCGCAAAATAGATCTGCTAATTTTAATGCGTTGAAGGCCGCATAGCAGCCCATGAAGTTGATGCATGTGCGACTTATCGATGAATTCAACCCCAGAGCTTTCACCAGGTCGATGTCTAACCCGGGCGCATACATCCCCGTGCAACAAACCACAACCAAATGGGTAATTTCCCTTTTTTCTATCAGCAGTATTTTTTCAGTGCATTTGTTTATCGCGGCGAGGCTTAAATCGAGCGCATGTTTTTTAAAGACATCCATCCGTTGTTGTGTGGAAGGGAAAGGCTCCACCAATTCATTATCAGTAAAAAATTCAAAACCAATTTCCCGGCCATAGTCACTGAGTACCGAGTATCGGCTTTCTATCCCTGTAGCCCGAAATAATGCCCTGAGTTTTCTGGCCTCCTCGACCCTTAAATTCATAGCTTTTACCATAAAATTAGCAATAGCCTTCTGTTGGAAGCAAAAATTCGGATTGGCAGTGCCGATGGACGTGATGTAACTCATTAGTTCAAGTATAACTCAAAAAATCTTACCTTGTTTTATATAGTATACTGATATGTTGTCAACTTTACTTCACCTCAGAGTTCCGTTTTCTTATTTTCTATTGCCCGTTTATATTTTTTCGTTGGGCATTTCCCCCAACCTTAGTGAAAGCAATAGCTTATGGTCGTTCGCAATAATTCATTTTTTGCTCTATCCGGCCAGCAATGGGTACAACAGTTATTTTGATAAGGATGAAAAAAGCATTGGTGGCTTAAAGAACCCTCCTCCGGTTAATAAAAGTCTGTACTACGTATCCCTATTGATGGATCTTGCCGCTGTCTTTCTTGGCTATTGGAAAATCAGTTTTCTTTTTGCCGTAATGATTTTGATTTATGGATTAGTTTCCAAGGCGTATAGTCACCCCTCTGTTCGTTTAAAGAAATACCCGATTTTTGGTTGGCTGACGGTCGGAGTATTCCAGGGTTTTTTTGCATTCCTTCTGTGCTATGTGGGCATCAACAATTTTGAAATTGAAAATCTGATTCATGCAGGAATAATTATCCCGGCATCACTCACTACCCTAATGCTTTTGGGCAACTACCCGATGACGCAAGTGTATCAGCATGAAGAAGATGCCAAGCATGGCGACAAAACGATGAGCATGCTTCTGGGCGTACGGGGCACATTTATTTTTGTTCTGGTGATTTTTGCATTGGCTGCACTCGGCTTCATTCTCTACTTCAAGATTTTTTTCACCTCAGCCCTTACCTCCGTATTTCTACTTTCATTGTTGCCGGTGGTTTTATTTTTTATGATTTGGTTTTATCAGGTGTGGAAGGATCCTTTTAAAGCAGATCATTCACGAACTATGTGGCTCAATTTTATTTCTGCCACCTGCCTCAACTCATTTTTTATCTACTTTTTTTTGAAAAACAATCACATTGCACAATATTTCTAATTACTCCCACACGACAGTTCCTTCTAAGGCGTACCAGGTGGGGTATTTGGGCAAGTGAATTTTTTCTATTTCGTTGCGTTTTACTTTCATGGTTGGTGTCATCAAACCATTGGCAATGCTCCAATCCGTTTTCATGATCACAGCCTTTTTCAGTTTTTCATAGTCTTCAACAATGGCGTTCACTTCGACAAGGGATGCCGATAAATTCTTCGCAATTTCTTCCCTTGATTTTGACCTTCCGGTAGCGGACACGACGACAAGGGCGATGGGCTGCGGAATGCCCATTCCTACAACGCAGACCTGCTCGATATCCGTATTTTTAAGTAATCGCATTTCGATGGGCGATGGCGAGACATATTTCCCCTTATCCGTTTTGAAAATATCTTTGACACGTCCCGTAATAGTTAGAAATCCATCTTTGTCCGGTTTGCCACAATCGCCTGTTTTGATAAATCCATCCTCGGTAAAAATCTGAGATGTCATCTCAGGCTCCTTATAATAGCCCATCATTAATGCCTGGTGTCGTGTGAGGATTTCATCGTCGGCCGAAAATTTTATTTCGACTGCGGGCAACGGTTTCCCAACAGTACTGAACCGAACTTCTTCTTGATTCGCGTGAGAGAATCCGCTGTTCTCAGTCATTCCGTAGATTTCGCGAATCGTAATACCGAGCTTTTGAAACCACACTAGCAAGGATTTAGGAATGGGTGCAGCTCCCGTTGCTTTAATCAACGCCCGGCTGAGTCCAAGTTTTTTCACCAGCATTTTCCTGATGAATGAGTTTACAACAGGAATTTTCAGCATCCCGTCCA
>Ga0210403_10001266_pt1 | contig 24287 bp, 22 predicted proteins | sample IncBWC19MmetaG_FD_150863 | JGI IMG/M metagenome (GOLD analysis project Ga0210403, IMG submission 150863) | Forest soil microbial communities from Barre Woods Harvard Forest LTER site, Petersham, Massachusetts, United States - Inc-BW-C-19-M | ecosystem: Environmental > Terrestrial > Soil >... | reverse complement strand
GTGAAAATTGTCGCAAACGCCCACAACAGTAACCTTCCCTTCAAGGGCTGCGTCAAGCACTTGCCCGATTGCCTCCTCCGGTTTTTTCCACCCCATCTTTTCCATGCATACTTTATTGATGATTGCATTGGCTAACGTATCCGTGTACTCTTCAGCAAAATCATGCCCTGCAAGTATTTTGCCCCCGAACGTTTTGATGAAGTCATTCCTCACAACCAGAACAGGATAAGTGACCATGTCGTCATTGCCTTGCCTTCTATAGTTGCTCGTTTCGTGGTCCCTTCCAACTATGGCGTGAGCTGCTGTCACATTGATAATGCCGGAATTTTGCAGTAAAACATCTTTAAAAGCTTCAAACTTAGGCACGATGGAGGTGCGTTTTGCCGAGATAACAACAATTTGGTCATGGTCGAACCCTAAACTGGCATCCCTCATGTAGTGTACCTGCTTATAGGCAATGATAGTTCCTGAAATAAATATCATCGATACCACAAACTGAAATACCACCAGCGCCTTTCGAAGAAGGGCACTTCCCGAAAATTTACCGGTGTTTGGCTTTAGGATTTTGACTGCGTCCTGCGCAGAAAGAATGAACGCAGGGTAAACCCCTGAGATCACGCCCACAAAAAAAACAATGGCAATTGAAGCCACGGCAAACCGAAGGTCCACAAAGGCAGAAATGGTCAGTGCTTTGTCAGTAAGATAGTTTAAAACTGGGAGCAATAGGATTGTTATCGCAAGGGCAAGGGCGTAGGCAATGACCGAAATAACCATTGACTCCGAGATAAATTGAAAAATTAAGTTGGCCTTGAAGGCGCCCATTACCTTGCGTACCCCGATTTCTTTAAACCGTTCGGCAGAACGCGCAGTTGTTAGGTTTATGAAATTAATGCAGGCCACAAGCAAAATCGCAGCTCCAAGGATAGAGAAGATGTATACGTATTTGATGTCGCTCATTGTACTGATCTCAAAATCGGAGTTTGATTTGAGATAAATGTCGGTCAACGGTTGAAGAACAAGTTCCACTTTATCCCGGAGGGACTCATCATAATATTTTTGTACGATTCGGGGGAATTGTGCGTTGATCTGGTCGGCATTTCTCACATCCTTTAGAAGAAGGTAAGTCCACACGGGGTTCCAATACCACCTGTCTAGCCCAATCCCCTTTCTTCCAACACGAAGGGTTTTAAGCGATGTAAACGAGGCCATAAAATCAAACCGGAAATGAGAGTTTTCAGGAACATCCTCTATTACCCCTGAGACGGTCATGTCTTGCATGCCTTCAAAACTTATTGTTTTGCCGATTGGCTCATGGTTGCCAAAATAGCGTGCTGCGGTTGATCCGGTAATAACGACAAGGTTGGGGCCATTGAGGCAAGTGGAGGGATTGCCCTTGATGAATTTGAAATCAAAAACTTTAAAGAAAGTAGAGTCGCCAAAAAAGAACCGTGGTTCGTTAAATGTTTTCCGGTCACCGCCATAATCATATACTATAGGCAAAGACGAGGCCTGAAAATTGAACACACGGGTGTAGGACTCAAGCAAATCACCAAACTCGTTTTGAAAGGCTGGCCCTGCCGGGAAGGGTAGGCTTGCCGAGTGGTCACTAGTTCCCTCCTGTATAACCCTGAAAATACGGTCGGCATTTGGATGATACCTATCATAGGAGAGTTCATCCTTTACGAAGATAAAAATGCAGATAGAACAGGCCAGGCCAATTGTTAACCCCGAGATATTAATTATAGAGTACAGCTTCTTCTTAAGAAGAGTACGGATGGCAATGATTATTTGATTTTTTAGCATAGCAATTTCAGCGTTATGTTTTTGAAAAAACTATTCTGTGAACTCAGGACATTATTTTTTTGATCAAGTGTACGGTTTTTTAAGATACGCGGGACAAGAATAGAGGCAAACAGTTCCATACGATGGATAATGAATGGTAAAGTCATGCTGTTCTTCAATCGGCTATACATGCATAGCTTTCGTCCACGGTTATCAGCTATTCATCGATGGTTGCAGTATTTTTGAAAATTGATAGAAGGATTCGTCAAGTATTATCGCCACACCGAGTAACTTCGTGTGTATTTTTGAATAACTTGATGAGTGCAGCCAACCTCTCTTTTTCAAAACTGTTTACCAGGCGCACTGGGCTTCATATCCTATTTTGGGTAGGCGTATTTGCATTCAACCTTCTGGAGAATTGGCCTTTTTCAAATAACAAAATTGCATTAGTCGAACTCCACGCTACCAAACTTCCATTGCAGATGTTGGTAGCCTATTTTCTGAGCTATTTTCAATTACCACATTATCTGATGAAAAGGAGGTATGTGCATTTTTTCATTTCCTTTCTCATTTCTGTTTACTTAACCTGTGTTCTTTATTTGACATACCGAGTATTTTATTTTGAACCAGCATACCCAAATTTTTTTGGGGCGAAACTTCCCCACACGTATGTTATTTATTTTGACTTCGTCAAATTCGTAATGTATGCCACGTCTTTTTATACGCCAGCGTTTGTCATGGCTGTTATTAAGCTGATAAGAATACAATATGAAGAGCAGCAGAAACGCCAAATGCTCGAAAAAGAAAAACTTCAGACGGAGTTGAGTTTTTTGAAAAACCAATTGAACCCTCACTTTCTGTTCAATACGCTGAATAACCTTTACATGCTTACGTTAAAGTCGTCACCGCTGGCACCTGAGGTAGTGGCCAAGTTATCCGAAACACTGGATTACATACTCTACCGATGCCAAGAAAAAGTGGTGCCGCTGAAAGGTGAAATCCAATTGATACAAAACTACTTAGCTTTGCAAAGGATACGTCACAGCGAACAAGTTTCCATCAACTTTAATTTTGAAGGAGAAGTTGATTCGGAGTCCATTGCACCATTGATCATGCTTTCGCTGGTAGAGAATGCATTCAAGCACGGTATCAACAAACACCCGGGTTCGCCCCAAATTGATATCCAACTTGCAGTGAAGAACAATGAGATCAACTTTTCTGTTTATAATTCCAAATGGAATGACCGAAATCAATCGAGATCGCCATCGGGGGGCAAATCCAATGGAATAGGCTTAAAAAATATTCAGCGACAGCTCTCGCTCATTTACCCTAACAAACACAGCATGAGCATTAATGAACAAGAAAACAGCTATTTTGTAGAGATGAAAGTTAACCTTCGATAGAAAACGTCATGGCAATAAAAACAAAGTGCATGGTGATTGATGATGAACCTCTTGGTATAGAGCTTATTCAAAATCATCTGTCACACATTGAAACGATGCAAGTCGTTGCCTCCTGCAATAGTGCGATGAAAGCATACGACGTATTGAAGCATCAAAAGATTGACCTGCTATTTCTGGATATACAAATGCCATTGATAACGGGGCTTGATTTTTTGAAGAGCCTGAAAAATCCACCCAAAGTGATTATCACAACGGCCTTTCGCAATTATGCTGTAGAAGGCTATGAACTCGATGTGATTGATTACCTATTGAAACCAATTACGTTTAATCGTTTTTTGAAAGCCATTGAGAAATATTACCAACATGTAGCCAGGGATAGTCACGAGGTAATTAAGGATTCAAAAGAATCTGATTTCATTTATCTAAGATCAAATAAGAAAAATTATAAGATATATACAACTGACATCCTTTATATCGAAAGCATTAAGGACTACATTCAAGTTCACTCAAGAGATGACAAGCTTATTGTCAAACAGACCATGAGTGAAGTAGAAGCCTTGCTTGCTGGCAAGTCTTTTTTGAGAATCCACAGATCCTATTTGATTAACGTGGAGAAAATAACAGCATTCACGGTCACAGATATTCAAATAAATAAAACTGAACTTCCGATTGGCAGCAGCTATAAACAATTTGTTTCATCGGCACTGAATTCTGCCAATAGTTGAATGGATTTCCATGCAATCTTCGATCGCTTTCGAACAAATCCGTTCAGTATCGAGAAGTGCGATTAGCGGTAAGCTTCATTTCTCATATGTTTTGCAACATATTTCATGGCGTGATATCACGTAAGGGATCTCCTTAGAAAGCCTTCTCATTCATTCAATAATCGGGATGAAGAAAATTTAGCATAATTCTTAAAGTGGTAGTTAGCTCTGCATTAAATACTACCAAAGTAGGTTGGTGGAGTGAGAATGGAAATCTAATATTGCACAATCTTCCATAGGTTAAAACTGATCTTCGATAGGTTAGATTTAGGAAGTATTAAATTAGGAAAAAACCCGGAAACGTCCGGGTTTTTTGTTACGGTGATCAAATTTTCGAAGCAAAATCATTGCCCTTTATTGATGATATCGTGATACAATAATATTCCTTTTGTCTGCCTTAAGGTGACTTTTTGAAGGAGCATTTGCTTAAGGGATCGCAGCGTCGAAATTGGATTATTCATTCGGAAATCTTCACTTTCAATAACTATTTTTGTAAAAAATTGTACGTCATGGGATGTCCAATCGGCGAAAAAGTGGGAACTATTATCGACAGAATTTGTTTTGGTTCTCGATTCCTCCTGGTATTTCTTGCATTGGATTAACACCCATTGAGAGTTGCGAAAACTTAAGTCTTGATCAGGATTCACTAAAGGGGAGGAAGAGAGTTAACATCCGAAGGACGATTTAATTTCAAGGACTGTTAGCATGAAGGAAAAAATCATTGACACAATCAGGTATGGCTTTTTGAATTAGCAACTGACAAAGGTAACGTTTTTGTGGTTCAGATTCAGTGACCGGAAGTAGGCGTTGCACGTTAAGTTTATTCAACTAAATATCAAACTTCTATTTTTTTTTATGCTTGCAGTGTTAATTTTAAAAGTTAAAAAGAATTGCTTCAAAACGATGGCTAATAATATTTTAATGGCCACAAAATTTGAACAATGAAGAAGCGTTGGCATTTAGGTTGTGTGAAAAGTGAGGTGTTGGGTTTGGCCGGACGGTTGTGCTATTTATGCACAGATTGTATGATGACGGATGAAAAATTGAATTAATTACAGCACTGTGTTTGCCCACAATTTGCTTATCGCTATCCGAACGTATCATCGTTATAAGAGCTCTCTGCTTATTAACCTGATTGGCTTGTCCACAGGGCTTACTTGTGTATTGTTGATTTATTTATGGGTAAATGATGAGTTGCATGTTGACAAATTTCATGCGAATGACAGCCGGCTTTTTCAGGTAATGGAAAACAGGTCCGGTGAAAACGGAATATTGACGGCGCCATCGTCACCTGGGCTGCTGGGCGAATCGCTTGCTGATGAAATGCCGGAGGTGGAGTACGCAGCTACCGTCACGAAGTTGCTGAATTTTAATCTTTCGGTTGGCGAAAAAAATCTCAGTGCCGAAGGGCTATTTGTAGGTAAAGACTATTTCGAAATGTTCTCCTATGATCTTATTAATGGAAACAAAAGTCAAGCATTGATGGATAAAAATTCAATCGTCATCAGCGATCAACTGGCGATTAAGTTATTCAATACGACAGAGAACGTCATCGGAAAACCTATAGGGTATGATCATAGTAGGGAATTTTTCGTGTCAGGTATATTTAAAAGCATCCCCGTCAATTCATCCGTTCAATTTGACTGTGTGATTTCCTTTGAAAGGTACAAGGAAGACTATTTGGACTGGGTATCGGGTTGGGGTAACACGGGCGTCAGAACGTACGTCCTGTTAAAGCCCGATGTTAGTGTGGAGGAATTCAATCATAAAATTGCAGATTACATAAAAATTAAAACGGGCAACCGAATTACCCATCGTACGCCTTTTCTTACAAAGTATTCTTCAACATACCTCCATGGAAAATATGAAAACGGCATACCGGCAGGAGGGCGAATCTTTTATGTTAAATTATTTTTGTCTATTGCAGCCTTCATTATAGTGATTGCCTGTATCAACTTCATGAACTTGTCTACGGCTAAAGCATCAAGAAGAATAAAGGAGGTGGGAATAAAAAAGACAATTGGAGCCGATCGCAGAAGCCTTATCATTCAGCACCTGAGCGAATCCGTGGTGTTGACATTTATTTCTCTTGTGATTGCTATTGGGATCGTATTTGTCTTTCTGCCGCAATTCAACGCGATCACAGGTAAACAGCTTGCCGTGACCTTTGCGCCCGGTTTTATTTTTTTGGTGCTAGGGATTACTGCGGGAACAGGGCTCTTGGCGGGCAGTTACCCAGCGTTGTACCTATCGGGATTCAAACCTGCAGCGATATTAAAAGGTAAACTCAGTACTTCGATGAATGAATTGATTGCGCGGAGAGGCTTAGTGATTTTGCAATTTATCATTTCGGTGATCTTGATCGTTGGTGTGCTGGTGGTGTATGAGCAAATGGATTACGTCCAGCGAAAAAATTTGGGTTATAGCAAGGAAAACATTGTGACCTTTAAAATGGACGGGCAGACCTCGGAGAAACTTGACGTGTTCCATACGGAGATAAAGAGAATTCCCGGGGTGATCAATGCTGGTACGTTTTATGATAATCTGACGGGGGCTCATGGGGATGTTGAATTGGACTGGGAGGGAAGGCCACCTGCAATGCACCTGCAATTCGCCAAAATATCGGTGGGTTATGATTTCATAGAAACCATGGGAATTGGATTCAAAGAAGGTCATTCGCCTTCGCAGAGCGCCGAGCCCGGAAGTGAGATTGTACTCAACGAGGCGGCGATTAAGGTTATGGGATTAAGCGATCCGATTAAAAAGACTGTTCGCTGGTGGGGAAATGAGAGTCAAATCGTTGGGGTGGTTAAAAATTTTAATTTCGAATCTCTCCACGAAGAGATCAAGCCCTGTTTTTTCCAGATTTTTCCTGTAGAATCTGATTTTGTTGTTAAGATTCGTGGCGGCATGGAAAGGAAGACCATTGAGGAAATTCAACGGTTGTTCAAGTCGATTGCGCCGGGATCTGCTTTCGATTACAAATTTTTGGATGAGAATTATCAACAGCTTTATGTTTCCGAGCAACGAGTATCTGTTTTGCTCCGTTATTTTGCTGTTGTAGGAATTGTAATTTCTTGCCTGGGGTTATATGGATTGGTTGCCTTTACGGGAGAGATGAGGACTAAAGAAATTGGTATCCGGAAAGTGCTTGGATCAACTGTAATTGATATTGTTCTTCTTTTGACACGGGACTTCACAAAGATCGTGATCGCGGCGATCCTGATTGCCTTGCCGATCAGTTATTTAGTGATGCGGATTTGGCTTGAAAATTTTGCGTTCAGAATTGAATTGCATTGGTGGTATTTTATTTCTGCCGGCCTTGGGGCGATTCTCATCGCGTGGGTAACAATTGGTATGCAATCCATCAAAGTGGCGATGGTCAACCCTGTGGTGTTGCTGAAGAGTGAGTGAATATCAGATTTTGAGATTTGATGAATATTTGCTCATTTTGTGAGCCATCTATGATTGGAATGAAGAGCTGCCATCAGCCGCTAATCAGTTACGTTGCCAAGTATGTGAACTTATCGAACGCAGACAAGCAAGTGATCTGCGACCATGTTCAATGCTGTAAGTATGTCAGGGGTCAATTTCTTGTTGAGCAAGGAGGTATTTGCCAGTTTGAAAATTTTGTGACAAGGGGGTGCGTGAGAACTTATTGTACTGATGAAAAAGGACATGAGCATACCGTCATGTTTGCTATTGAAAATTGGTGGACTGCTGATTTGGGAAGTTTTATTACTCAGCGTCCCGCGGACTACAATGTCCAATGTTTAGAAGATACAGAGGTCGCGCAAATCACACATTCCAACCTCGAGAAATTATACGCCCTGGTTCCGAAGTTAGAGCGGTTTTTTAGAATTATTATTCAAAGGGCATTTGTGTCCGCTCAAAAGAGGATCGTTGGAGACTTTAGCATTCCGGCCAGAGAGCGGTATTTGCTATTTCTCAAGCAGTACCCTCAAATCGAACAGCGGGTTCCCCAATATATGATTGCTTCCTACTTAGGAATTACAAAGCAATTTTTAAGTAAAATAAGAAGGCAGCCTCGACCAAGAGGAAGTTAATCTAGGTGAATCATCTTTGTTAAACTAGTTTGTCATTTTTTTCACTTGCCTTACGGCATTTTTGTGTCAACATTTAAACAAGTTTATGGAAACACTATTTCAAAAAATCAGTGAATTGAATGGTCTTGTCGTACAGGGCAAGGCGATGGAAGCATTTGAAAAGTATTATCACGAAGATGTGGTTATGCAAGAGAATGAGAATCCTCCCACCGTCGGGAAAAAAAACAATCGCGTAAGGGAGAAGGATTTCTTCCTGGCTGTTACAGAATTCCGCACGGCAAAGGCGATCAAAGTGGCGGTGGGTGAGAATGTCTCTATGGTGGAGTGGTATTATGACTACACGCACAACGAGTGGGGTGTTAGAAGTTATGCTCAAATCTCTGTGCAAGAATGGGCCGATGGTAAGATTATTAAAGAGAAATTTTATTACAACTCATAGCAAGACGCAATGAAACGGATGATATTTAAGTCAGATAATTTATTGACTGGTTCGATCCAGAGGATTATTCTGGCATTGGTTGTATTTCCCCATGGGGCGCAAAAGTTGTTTGGATGGTTTGGGGGATATGGATTTGCAGGTACCATGAGATTCTTTACGGAAACGGTGGGGTTGCCTTGGGTGGTAGGTTTGATGGTCATCCTATTGGAATCAGTTGGAGCAGTTGCATTACTTATTGGTGCGGCAACCAGGCTAGTTGCTGTTTGTTATACGGTTTTAGCGATTAGCATTATTTTTACATCGCACATTCAAAATGGTTTTTTCATGAACTGGTTTGGAAATCAGGCGGGAGAAGGCTTCGAATATTTTGTTCTGTGGTTAGGTATATCCGGATCACTAGTTGTCTCGGGTGGCGGAAAATACGCTGTTGACAATTTGCTGGCCAGGTAATGTGTGCCATGGAAAATCAACGCGGAGCATTTTTTTCTTGGTGTTATAAGCCTTGAGATTGTGATCTGATCAGGAATTGCATCGGAAAATAATCCTATTAAATGAAAGTTATTGTGGGGGCATTCAGCGTAACAGATTTAGAAGAGTGTCACAAAAGACCGGTGGATAGCGTCTTATGAACATAACAGCCGTTATCCAGTTGGATATGGTGATGGTTTCATAATTCTAAATCAAACACGAATGAAAAATGCAATCGATTGGTTTCAAATTCCAGTGACAGACTTCGAGCGGGCGGTAAAATTCTACAGTACGATTTTATCAGTTGAATTCACCAGAACTGAGGCGATGGGATCGAAGATCGCGATTTTTCCTCATGATCGTGAAGCGGGAGCTGTTGGTGGAGCATTATACTGTGGCCAAGGGTTTACGCCCGCTGCCGGTGGCGTCAATATTTTACTTAACGCAGGTGACGACCTGCATGAGGCGCTTTCAAAAGTGGTGGAGGTAGGTGGAAGGGTTGAAATACCACAAACTCCTATCAACAATGGCAATGGCCTCATTGCTTTTATACAAGACACCGAGGGGAACTGCATGGGTCTTCATTCCAAAATGTAGGGTGAGGGTTTGTCATTTCGGGTCAAGGACTAATCAAGTTTACAAAAATGAATTCTTACAATCCGCAGGTATTCCCTTTTCGCAGTCGATGGATTAATATAAAGGGCAACAAAGTTCATTATGTCGATGAGGGGCAGGGAGAAATTATTCTGTTCTTTCATCCGCCTGTTGCGTCCTCTTTCATGTATTGGAATATGATAAAAATTCTTCAAGCCAATTACCGGTGTGTTGCACTGGATTTTCCCGGGTTTGGATTGTCGTCTGTTGTTGGCGGTTTTCAATATTCTCTTGAGTCTCTTTCTGAAATTGTTGAGATGTTTATCAGGGAATTGGAACTCAGGAATTTTTATGTGCTTGTACAAGAGGTGGGTGGTCATGCTGCGCTGGCTGCCATCATGAAAAAACCGGAAGACGTAAAAGGGTTTATACTTACCGATACTATCATTTTTCCCTTGTCACAGTATCCCAAGATTGCAAGGATGTTGAATGTTGTAAACGGGGTGCTGTTCAATCTTATCAATAGCAATTTCAATCTTGTCATAAAGGTGGCGACGACCTATGGTGGGTTTGGTCAAAGGAAGCTGACAAAAGTGGAGCGTGTCACTTATGAGGAAATGTTTAATACGAAGGCAAAGAGGAGGCTGGTGACGAAGTTGCTTCACGAGCTTGCGACGCAAGGACGGTTCATGCAAAAAATTCAAATGGCATTTGAAACTACATTTAGTGCCACTCCGACGCTTTTAGTTTATGGTGAAAAGGATCCATTAACTCAACTGGGCATTCCCCAGCGGATCAAAATGATGTTAAGGAACGCTGAGTTGCACCTTATCAAGGGGGAAAAACATTTCCCTCATGAAGGAGCTCCTGAAATAATCAGTGAGATCATCAGCGAGTGGCTATTGCACCAGAGGTTGCTGGATCTAAAGACAATGCGCGCACCATTCATTGAAGAAAAAGAACCTTAAGCAAATTAATTTAGTGGGAATGGTTAGCGAGCTTATGGCGGCGTGCCGGATACGAATTTGTGTGATCATTGTCTTCCAGAGGCTTTCGATTAAAGCGGAATTCGGTTGTTCTTTTAGAATAAATCACGGAATTGTCGCCCAGGTTACAAACCGCATTCTTTTTGGGTTGCAAATGGGACGATTGACTACTTGAAACGGTTTGATTGTTAACACTGGAATGTCGATCGAAAAATAATTGCACCCAATTTGTCGGGGTTTTATTCTATGCTGTGTGTTACGCTAAAGAGAGATTGTAAGGATAGACAAAAATGGGAACTCGATTATGAGAACAAGTTATAGTGAATTTGCAGAGACCGATGAGGCGGAAATAAGGACGCTAATCAAGTCCCTATATTCTGAAGATCCTGATGGTGAGATGGTATCGGAGGAGAAGATAGGCAGAACGATTACATTCTTAATGTCGCATCCTGAGAATGGGACCATCTTGATTTTCACTATGGAGGAAGTCGTTGTAGGTTATACAATACTTATCAATTATTGGAGCAATGAGTATGGGGGGATCGTTCTTCACATCGATGAGCTTTACATTAAAAATGAGTTTAGAGGAAAGAGTATTGGGACTGATTTTATTAATGAACTGATTAATTCAAGATATAACAATTGCAAAGCTCTTGTTACAGAGGCGACCCCCGGTAACACGAGGGCATTCAATTTGTATAAAAAACTTGGTTTCAAGCCGAGCGATAATGAGTTGCTCCGATATATTGTAAATGATTAAATCCATTGCTGTGAAGGGGATGTTGTTGGTTATTTTCAACATTTTCTTGTTTGATCAGGTTGGCGCATTAGATATTCTTTTGGACGCTGTCACGAATTCGAAGGCTAAGCCGTCTTATGCTGAACTTTAATTAAGAATGAAGTTTGGCGAGGAACCTGTACCTGTAAACGAACACAAATGGATTTAACAAATAAAACCATTGTTATTACCGGTGCTAATGCTGGTATTGGTCTTGCGACCGCAAAGCAGTTGGCTGGCATGGGAGCTTTAATTATTATGATTTGCCGCGACTGGTCACGCGGAAGCAAGGCAAGGGAGGAGATTGCAAAGTCGTCTGTTGATCAAGGCCCAAGGCTTTACATTGCGGACCTTGCCGATCAAGTTTCGATCCACAAGGTCTCCCAGCAATTGCATAGCGATCTTGGTCAAATTGATGTTCTGGTTAACAATGCAGGGGCGATCTTTGACAGGAGAGAGCTCACGCCGGATGGAATTGAAAAGACTTTTGCTGTCAATCATCTTGGTCCATTTCTTTTGACAAATCTTTTGCTTGATCTTATGAAGGGCTCACGGGAGGGCAGGATTGTAAATATTACATCCGGATCGCATAACGGTAAACTGGATTTTAAAAACTTGCAAGGGGAATTGAAATACAATTTCTTTGATGCCTACAATAGATCAAAGCTCTGCAATATTCTATTTACTTATGAATTAGCTAGGCTCGTAAAAGAGTTGGACCTGACAGTAAATTGCCTGGATCCGGGGCCGACGGTGACATCCTTTGGTGATAATATGAAAGGGGTGCCAGGTCTGTTCCCTCCTTTCATGAAGAGAATTCCACTCCTTTTTGGCACCCCCGAAAAAGCGGCTCAGACCTATGTTTATGCAATCACATCGCCGGAATTAAATGGAGTTTCAGGCAAATTCTTTCATCATAGTAAGGAAGGAAGAACGAAGCCGATAACGTACAATACCAACGTTGCAGAAAACCTTTGGCGCATTAGTGAATCGCTTACTAGACCTTTACTCCATTCGGTTCAAAGTACGAGGTAATTATACGTGAGATTGAAAAGGATGAATGCTCTGGGGTTTTGTATACAAAAAAATATTGTAGTGAAAGATAATCTTTTTAGGCCTGCCTAAGTGCCCTGTCACATATTCAAATGCTAGTCCGTCTTATGGAGAATTTTAATTTACATGAAAATGAAATTGATAAGATGGGGAGTGATATTGGTGGTATTCTATATGGGCGTCCTCTCGGCTCGCAGTCAGGCCATCGCTACAGGGGTGATAAAAGGAAAACTTGTTGAACAAATAACCAAGCAGCCATTGATTGGGGCAACAGTCACTGTTAATGATCTTCAGCTGGGTGGAGTGACCGACACCACGGGTGTGTTTGTGATCAAAGACGTTCCCGAAGGTAATCATTCGTTAACCATAACTTCGGTGGGTTTTCAGCTCAAGGTTGTTAATGACGTGATTGTCGTCCGGAACAAAGTCTACTATTTTGAAGCCGATCTTTTGGAGGCTGTGGAGAAGTTAAATGAAGTGGTTGTGCAGTCATTCCGTAGCGAGAACAATCCGATGACACCTGTTTCTTCATACGCCTTTTCGCGAGAAGAAATATTCAGGAATCCTGGAGCGCAAGGCGACATCTTCAGGGCCATCGGTATTTTGCCGGGGGTTATTAGCAGTGGCGCGCAATATTCCGCTATTGCTGTCCGGGGGCAAGGGACAACGGACAATGTCTACATGGTTGATGACATGCCTATGTTTGAATTGTCGCACCTTGAATTTGAGGGTTTCAATAGCGGCTTTAATGACCCCAATGGCGGGCGCTTCAGCATCTTCGCGCCACGTGTAATCGACAACGCAACATTTCAAGGCGGCGGGTTCGCTTCTCAATTTGGAAGAAGAAGTTCATCTTATCTAGGATTGGGTATTAAGGAGGGTAACCGTGAGACACGGTCGTTGAGTGCGCAATTTGATTTGTTGGGTTTCACCTTGCTATACGAAGGCCCTCTGACGAAGAGGACCAGTGTATTCGCGTCGGCGCGGTATCAAAACTTTGCTGCTCTTGCTAACCTAATCAATTTTCCTGCTGCGGATCCTCCCATTTACAGTGACTATATGATCAAGACGACCACGGAGATCAATTCAAAGAACAAGCTTTCATTTATTGCGATGTACAATCCAGAGCAAGTGGGAAGGACAATTGGAGACGTGGCGAAGAGCGGAAATCTTAATGATCTCAATGCAACCACCTTTATTGGCCATTCTGAGGCCAACAAAGGTATTGTAGGATTAAACTTACGCACGCTAACCAGTGCAAACAGCGTATGGAAGAACGTGTTGTACTACCGGGTATCGGGTGTGAGTAATAGTCTTGGCAATTCTTCGCCCACTGTTAACGCAAGGGGGGATATCATTATGCCGGAGTCCATTACGGGCGAAAAGGATTTAAGGCACATTAAGAACGATCAAGGTGAAGCTGGTTATCGATCTATTTTTACGAAGCATTTCAATAGGGCGGTAACGCTGACCACTGGTGTGGATCTTGCCCGAATTGACATGGATTATTCGCGCAAGTTAAGGCATGCCGATACGCTTTATACTTACTACGCCACGGATTTCAGGGCTGACACCACTCAGCACTATCTTATTCTTCAGCCTTCGAATTTCAATTCAACATTTAAAAAATCTGCGTTTAATGCATCGGGTTACTTCGATCTTTCTTTCACGCTGTTTAATCGTCTGACATTAAACCCTGGAGCGAGGTATGACTATACCGGGTTTTCGGACCAGCCTACATTTTCGCCGCGGCTGAGCGGAAGTGTGGCTCTCAGTGAGACGCAGACTATCAACTTTGCCTCCGGGATTTTCTACCAAGACCCCGCGCTTTTGAATCTCGTCGGGCAGCCGGACGGGCATAAGCTGAAGAATGAGCGGACCATACAAAGCATTATTGGCTACAAAAACCAGTTCACTCCGGATTTAAAGTTTGTGCTGGAGGGATGGCACAAGCAATTTGATGATTTGGCAGTGAGGCCCAGGACCGGCGAAAGTTATATGACCAATGCGGGAAGCGGGCATGCCTTTGGTGCGGACGTTAATCTGACTAAGAGATTATCAAAAAATTATTATGGACAAGTTGGGTATTCGTACATGGAGTCAAAAAGAGATGACCATGACGGGCTTGGGGAATACGATTATTTTTTCAGCCGTCCTCATGTTGTGAGTTTCCTGGCGAGTTATAAGCCGAGCAACAAATGGATCTTCTCCACCAAGTTCAGGTACCTGACCGGTGCGCCTACGAACAGCTACACCCTTCACGCTGATGTATTTTCAAATCCGAGTCTGTTGAGGTATTCGGGTGAGGTGAGAAGTAAAAACGGAATTCGGTTGCCTGATTATATAAGTTGGGATGTTCGGGCGGATTACCGCGTTCAGGTAAACAGAACGGCGGTGACGGCGTTCGTTGATATCGTCAATGTGTTGGATAACCGGAATTTGAATTCGGCGGTGCTGCAGCCACTTACGGGGACGAATTCATATCTGGGGCTTGGAATTTTTCCTTCGTTTGGTCTAAGAATTGAGATGTGACATCATGGTAAACATTAAATACAAATAGCTATGACTAAGACAAGGCGTTATATAGCAATTGGTTTCAATATCATTGTTGTGTTGATACTAGCCGGTGGTGGAGTCGCCGAGCTGGTCAGGGCGCAGCCGATAATTGATTCATTTACGAAGCTTGGCGTTAGCGAATACGCGCAAACCCTAGGTTTCTTCAAATTGATTTTTATTGTACTCTACCTTATTCCAAGAACGATGAGGATAGGATTTTTTTTATTGTGCTGTTATTTTGGTGGGGCTATTGCAACGCATTTGTCCCATCATGACGAATTTATTCAGCCGGCAGTTCCGCTCGTGCTTATATGGGTTGCTGCTTTTTTGAGAGACCAGGCGTTGTTTTTTTCGAAGGCGAGTCAGTTCATCGATCAACCATGATCCTAAGGAATAAGGTGATATTGATTTCGGGTGCAGAGAACGAGATTGACATGGCGGTTGGGAACTGGTTAGCTGGGCTCGGTGCCAGGGTGGTGGTCAGTTCATGTGCGCTGAACGGCGAGCGGAATTCTGCTCAATGCGATGAAGGCATGAAGGACACACGGGATACCGGGGCTCACTGCAGGCTGTTGGGCGCCGATTGGGTGAATATAGAATCGTTAGCCAACTCCTCGATTGCTCATATTGATGTTTGGATGCATAATGCCGGTTCCGTTTTTTTGGATAGGGCACCGACGAGGGAGGACGCCGAAGGCATTTACAAAAAAAATCGAACCACATTCATGCTGGTAGGCCTTTTACTGGACTTGTTCAAGGAGGGTTCTATTTGTGGGTTACTTTCTAGGGCGTCAGTTTATTCTGAGGATTCCTTGTCCAGGGCTGCGGCGATGAGTCACCTGGATTTTATTGATGCTTATAATCTTTCAAGGTTAGAGAACGTTCTTTTTTCTTACGAGCGGGATGGCCGGCTGGAGAGAGCTGTTGCTGCTCACTTATTTGCCAAGAATTCAAATGTCATGGAAGAGCTGTTTTCCTTTTTGACTTCACATATACCGTTTCTTTTTGTGAGCCCCGAACATTACCCCATAGGCAGTGGCGGGTCGTCGGCAGGGAGGCAATGCAACTTCAGTCGAGCACGACTGGCGCTTCATCAAAAGTATTCCAGCGGGGACCGGCTTCCGGCGAGGGCAGGCCTGCGCCATGCTGGCTGGCCTGCCGATGATCAACTTATTTCAGCTAAAAGGGAACCAACAAAATAATAAAACACGACTATGGACATGTTATCAAGAATCGGAATTTGGATTAGTAGAGTGGTAATCATCGGGGTATCAGCTCTATTTACTTGGATTGGGTACAGGTACATATTTAACCCTGTTGGCAATATCAATGAAACTGAGGTTCAATTGCAGACTGCAACAGCTATTACTGCGGCACGAGTGAATTTTGGAGCTTTCCCTCTTGTTGTTGCAGTGTTAATAGGGAGTAGTATTTTTTCATTGGGACAACACTTAAGAGGTGTTGCAACTGTAGTCACGATGATGATTATAGTGACTGTCGTAAGGGTATATGGTATCGCTGTAGATGGTGTCACAGCTCATAATGTCAAACTTTTGTATCCGGAAGCAGTGATAATTGTATTATCAGTGACAGGTCTATTATTAGAGTTGCGCAGAGCCAGAATTGAAAATAAGGTGAAACAATAAGTGCTGGGTATTTTCCTGAAGGCGTAATACAATCGATGCATAAATAGCGATATGGACAAATCGGAGAAATTTCTTGAATACAAGAGTCTTTTGTTTTCTATTGCCTACAATATGCTAGGAGTGGTGGAGGATGCAGAAGACTTGGTTCAAGAGACGTATCTTAAATGGAATGCCCTGGATGTGGGAGGCATCACTCACGCAAAAGCCTACATGGTAAAGATCATAACTAATCTGGCTATTGACCGTCTTAACAGTGTTCAAAAAAAAAGAACTGAATATATAGGTCCCTGGCTTCCAGAACCGTTGATGAAAGAGAAGGCGGCTGACTCATTTAAAACAGTCGATTTGTATCATTCGCTTTCCATCGGTATGATGGTACTATTGGAAAGGCTCACTTCTGCAGAAAGAGCTGTTTTTCTCCTACGAGAGGTGTTTTCATATGACTATTTAGAAATAGCGAGAATCATTGATAAATCGGAGGAGAATTGCAGGCAAATTTTTAATCGAGCAAAAAAAAACCTCGGAGGAAGAGAGAAGAGGTTCAATATCGATATTGAAGTACATGAAAAAATATTGAAACAATTTTTAAATGCAATTGATCAGGGAGATATGGATGAACTGATCAAATTATTGAGGGAGGACATTGTACTCATTGCTGATGGTGGCGGAACATCATTTAGTTTTGAAGGTCAAAAGTTTTCAGCTGCGTTGAACCCGATTGTGGGTCAAGGTCATGTTTTAAAATTCATGACCAATGTTTTTGAAAAACTTCGATTATCGGTGCCTGGTCTTTTCTTGAAAATAATTTATGTTAATGGTCTTCCTTCTCTGGTGACTTACTCCTATAATAAGCCGATATCAATTGCCAGCATTGAAATTAGCAATGACCAAATCAGCAACATTTATATCCACACCAATCCAGACAAAATAAAAAATCTTTAGACAAATTGTTTTGTCGGCTTTTCATCCGACTCGCCAAATTGATATTTAACGTATGGGGCATCCACCTTTGATACCGCTTTGTCATTACTAATCAGGTAAGTCTTTACTTGGACCTACCAAGACCAGGCTGCCTTGCTCTAAATTCTTCTTCACAGTGTTTAGGTTAAAGTGGCACCTGGTCTTAGTTTAATATGTAACTACGATGACTGACGAGAAAAAATTGGAAAAGTTAATCACCAGATTGAAATCATTTATTGGAGCGCTTGAGAGAAGACGCGCTTTGCAAATCCATCGAACCATCAATCAATCATATTACATGCAAAAAGTAGCAGAACTTCAGATGCTATATGAAAGATTAAGTGACCTCCAAGAAAAACAGCGTAAAACATGCGATCTTATCTCATCAATATGCCCAGATGTATTTCAGCAATTCTGCAAGGACTTACGCTGGCTTCAAAAGTTCGAAGTTCGTAGGAGACCAATCATTTGATGTCACGATTTATCGATATAATGAATCATCGATGCCAACATTCCTCTGACTGATTCTTTAGTGCCGGTGTCAACATTATAGAATTTTGTTCGAAAGCTCGCAAATGAAATACCCTCCGATTTTTTTGTAATCGCAAACATTGACAAGAACTGGAGGATATGGGTTAAGTTATTATTTGCAATAATGTTGGTTTCTATAAATATTTTAATCAAAAAAGCCAGTTGAGAGACCGAAGTATCAAACTTCAGCTTAAATCCAGACAGCGGACCTTCCGGTCTTTGAGATGGAGGGGCGCTTAGTTTCTGCAACCTCTCCTGGTACTCCATTTCCACCGAGATATACTCGATCAATTGTGCTTTCAACGGCAAAGCTTCATGGCTGTAACGAATTGCAGGTTTTATTTGTGCCTGGCTAATATTCTTCAAAACCAAAGACAGGCTTTCAATTTTTTCTATTCTTGTCTCAGCCGACTCCAGCAGCGTATTAAAATAATGTGCGTGATAGGTAACTACTCCGACTGAATTGAAATTGAGGTAATAAGTGATCTGTCGAAGTTCTTCGTTAATGTCCTTCACAGAATCTCGTGCTAGTAATGATAGGAGTTCCTCCTGAATCTCTTTGGAGTACAGCACCTCCCGAAATGTGACACGGTGCTCGGATGTACTCTCCGCAATATGCTGAACTACTTGCAAAAACAAAGAGACTAATTTTTGATCCACATTCCGGCTGAAAAATTCCTTTGATAGCTTCTCTATATTTCCTTTGGCTTCATTGCGAGCGAGTGTGAGATAGCCTTCAGGTGCTTTCGTGTCCTGATCGAAATATTTCACAAAGTGTCTTTCAATAAACCGCAAGATGACATCCAGGTGCTTATAGAGCGTTTTACAAAACTCCTGCTTGCCTTCTGGTTTATCTTTACATTGAGCATCAAGCTTATCCAGTAATCCAATCAATGCCATTTGATGAAACTGTATATATCGTTCAAGATGCCGCTCATCTTCGAAACTGAATACCTCGTGAGTCAGGGTTTTTTTTATTCGTTCTACCTCCTCTACAAGTGCCTTATTCAGAGTTGATACAATAGACTTCTCTATCTCAGGCTTTTCTTCGCTCTCTGAGATAATCCGATCGATTTCGTGAAGTTCATATTTTATTCCGTGATTCATGCCCTTGTGAAAAGTACGCCATCACAAAAAGCCGATCTATAGACACGAGTTAAAGAAAGACAGACAGATTAATTTCTATCTTTTTTACAGCCACCCCCTTTGAATTTAAAAATTCGATCCCTTTCGACAGTATATTCTATTCCTAATGATTCGGCAATAATCCGGATATTGCCTTCCGGTGAGTCATTATAAAAAGCCCCATTGAATTTGCATTGTCGCATACTTTCGGGCAACAGTATTTCAATATCATATTCTTGTTGAAAGGCATCAGCCAGTTTATCCAATGATACGTGATTGAATACGAGCACTCCAGGTCGGTGATTCTTTGCCTGAAATCGTGTTATCAGAAGATAGGAGAGTAGAAGAATAACTACTCCGATTATGACAGTTAAAATTGTACGATATCGTTTTCTTTTTTGTTGATGTTGTTTAATTGCTTTTTTAATTGAGTGGAACCCTTGCTCGTAAGATTCATCAGGAGGAAGCAAAATACCATCGCGTCCATCTTCCCAAAGCATTTTGAGTCCGTGGTATTCGGATCTATTTAGCTCATTAGACATAATCCAGCGGTTAAGTTCTCCGACTTCCGAATGGGTGGCTTGCCCATCCAGCACTTTAAAAACAAGTTTTGTCATATCCATACTACTACTCGAAAACAAACTGCCATCTGCCTACCTGATTCATGTATAAATTTTTAGCGACCTTTTTTGGCCCATTTTCGAAGCCTTTTCAGGCTTCTTGTCTGACTTTTTTCAACCATTTTCCTTGAGATATGAAGTTTTTCGGCTATTTGGTCAAGTGACATTTCGTTGTCAATTTTCATAATGAGGCACTGTCGCTGCCTCATCGGAAATGTCTGGATTAGCGCACGTATTTCAGATATGAGTTCATACTCAATTGGCCTGTCCTGATATGAATTGGATTTATCATAGGCTCTAATAAACTGAAAGTCGTCTATATCCAGATGCCGTTTGCGCTTGAAATATGAAATCGCCAAGTTCCGAACTACCCTTACCAGAAAATGTTCTATGGATTTCTCATGGTAGTGACTGAGTTCTTTTCGTTTTGACCAAATTAAAAGAAATGTGTCCTGGACAATGTCGTGTGAGGCTTCATCATCACGAGTGAATTTGTATGCAATTTTTAATAAACTTCTTAAGTATGTCTGATAGAGAAGTTCCAACGCTTTTTCTGGCTGAGAGCGTAGTAACCTTCTGAATCGCTCATTATCGATGGTGTCTGACATTCAATAGAATTTACCATATGTCGGTTATCTTCCATGACATAGCCTGTTAGAAAAATCCCTCTCAAGAAAACCCTTGGAATGCAGATCAACTTATGCGAGGCAGTGATAATTTAACAATTATGTCGGCAAAAAGAAAGACTGCTGGTTGTCTAAAAACTGAGAATTCGTCACAGGGTTGTTTGAAGCGCCTGGCTGTTAAGTTTAAGAAGTACAGCAGGTGCCGTTTTACTAACTGACAAAAAAGTGCTACTTGAGGCGCTGCGATCAGACCCTCGTTATGACCAGTTACCATCGTAGTTTAAGAAAAGTGGGTATCAAAGGATACATACTCATTTTTTTATAGTACAAATTAGGCCAATACCAAATTACGCTGAAAGGAGCAGGTCCAATTTGCATCACTAAAGGACTTTTCCGAACTGCATCAAAAGGTTCGGCATAACCGGGCACCCATCACTGGAATCGCTGGGAGTTAGTCCTACCACCTTCTTTAATGTTCACATTGATACCCATTCCGGTATTAAAACGGTGTTAAAATCTGTACGGGGAGAATCCATCACAGTGAGATATGCCTAAAATCTCCAGCCTGACTGGAAAAATGCAAAGAAAAACTTGAAAAGTTGTTTCGCATTAATTGAAATTCAGTTTTAAAAGCTGCATTGCTGACTTAATTATATGTCAGAATAATATTTTTTCACAGAAATCGTCCCCAACTTCCCCCCAACTTGTGAATATTTCTTTTGACGGCTCATACCTTCGACATTAAAACAAGAAGGGTATTTCCCTGCGTTTTAAAGGTCAAACGAGAGGTTTTCGTAGCGGGAAAAAAATGTATTCTATGGAGAAGTTGCAACCGGAGAGAGCAGCAGAAATCCTGAAAAAAAAGGGACTTGAAGTATCACTCGAACAAGCCGCACTCATCCTCGAATTTATGAGGAAATTGTCAAACATAGTCGTTGCCCAGCATTTGGACAGGAAGAAAATAACAATGAAATAAAAATGCGTGCGTTTTATTTCCGTGAGCATTAATTTTAGCAATGAAAACAGCTGACCTATACATCAGGGTGAGTACAGATGAACAAGCGGACAAAGGTTACTCACAACGCAGTCAGGAAGAACTTTTGCGAAAGTATTGTGACATTAATAGGCTGGCCATTCGTAAAGTTATTTTTGAAGATCATTCTGCAAAAACTTTCATTCGCCCAGAGTGGCAGAAATATCTGGCAGAATTACGCAAGCACAAAAGTGAAATAGACGTTGTGTTATTTCTCAAATGGGACCGCTTCAGCCGGAATGCAGGTGATGCATATCAAATGATTAACACATTGCGGAAGCTTGGTGTGGAGCCGCAGGCTATCGAACAACCATTGGATTTATCTATTCCGGAAAATAAAATGATGCTCGCTTTTTATTTAGCTGCTCCTGAAGTGGAGAATGACAGGCGCGCTCTAAATGTCATCCACGGAATGCGCAGAGCCAAGAAGGAGGGACGCTACATGGGCTTGGCGCCAATTGGCTATGCAAACAAAATTGACGAGGCGGGAAGGAAATACATTGCTCCGAAAGAACCCTATGCAAGTATTTTACGATGGTCTTTTGAAGAGATAGCTAAAGGTGTATATAACACAGAACAAATTTTTAAAATGGCAAGAGAACGAGGCTTTACAGGTACAAAAGGCCTCTTCTGGTTTGCCATTCGCAACCCTGTTTACTGTGGAAAAATATTTATTCCAAAATACAAGGAAGAAGAAAGTCGTTTTGCGAAGGGGCAACATGAGCCCTTAATATCGGAAGGATTGTATTATCAGGTGCAAGATGTATTGGATGGGAGAAAGCGCGGGCAATACAAGCTCAAAGTTGCTTCCAATGCTACACTGCCCCTCAGGGGTTTTCTAATTTGCCATCAGTGTGGAAAACTTTTGACAGGAAGTTCATCAAAAGGTTACAGTAAATATTATTCTTATTACCATTGCTTTGATGGATGCACCTGTAGGTACAGAGCGGACCATGTGAATAATTTGTTTGTGTACGAACTTAGGAAATATATTCCGCGTCCTGAGATGATTGATGTGTATAAGATAACGCTTTTAGAAGCCTGGCATGATCAGACGAGCCACCTGCAAGGAGATCGGAAGCAAATGTTAGCGCAGATAAAGGAACAGGAGGAAAAGCTTTCCTATATAAGAGATTTACTTTCCTCAAAGCAAATCGAGCCTACTGATTTTCGTGAAATGAAAATGGAGCATAGCAGCAAATTGGACAGGCTAGAAGCAAAGCTAAGCACCACCTCACACGATCAGGTGGACATTGATGATCTCTTGAGTAAAGGATTGAATAATCTTTTGAAATTGGATTATGTCTATGAAACTGGAACGGTCGAAAAGAAGCGCGAAGTGATAAGTTCGATGTTCCCTGAAAAAATGACTTTTGACGGAAACCAACTTCGAACTACGCGGATCAATGAAGCAGCTTGTCTTATTTACACTTTGAATACAGATTTTGGGCAAAATAAGAACAGGACAAATGGAAATGATTCCAGTTTGTCCTGTGAAGTCGGGGTGGCCAGATTCGAACTGACGATCTCTTGGTCCCAAACCAAGCGCGATACCGGGCTACGCTACACCCCGAGGTGCTAGATTCAAAATTTACATTCAAAATTTCAAATCGAGGCCGCAAAACTAAACATTTAAAACTCATATCTTGAATTTTAAATGTTGAATTTGAAAATTCTTTTTTGTGATCCGGCAGGGAATCGAACCCCGAACCGTCAGATTAGAAATCTGATGCTCTATCCAGTTGAGCTACCGGACCCAGACTACGCTTCTCCGCAAATGCCATCGCATAGTTTCGTCTGGCTTTGCCAGACACAACACGGATAACCAGCTAACTTATTCATCGGTGACCAGAAATTGTTTTTTCAATACGGCCTTTCCTGAGCCCGCCTTGAAATACTCTTCCAGTTCCTTTGCCTTCTTTTCGGTTTTTACAGCGCCGTAAGTCTCCAATCTAAAAGGAGCATAGTGTTTGGTTGATTGATTCATCCCTGAATTATGCGACGCTAACCTCTTTTCAAGATCATGCGTCTCACATATAAAAAGGGATGGTTTATGCTTTTAAGTACGTAGACGAACCGCATATCTAAGAACGTTTCTGTTTCAAGTTATAGCCAAACGAAGCTATAGCAAGGGTTGCGCACAGCAAGCGCAGTTTGGCGGAGGGGGGGGGATTCGAACCCCCGGTACGGTTTGACCCGTACGACAGTTTAGCAAACTGCTGGTTTAAGCCTCTCACCCACCTCTCCGGGCAAAAACGGAGCGCAAATATAAGATTTGAATTCTGAAATTCGGGCCTGCTCCGCTAATTTTAATACCGGGCAAGTCTTTTTCCACGCATCAGTGTTCCCGTAAGTGCTGCGAAACCCCCGACCAGTCCACCAATTACGGAAGTCATCACAAAAACATTCAGGGGAAAAAGTTTATTCATTTTGTCAGTAAGAATGGATTGGGTGGTGGAATCCAGGTAATATGCCATCACCAACCACAGTAGTCCTGCACCAAGAAACCCTGCGGCAAAAGACGTGGTACCCCTGTTGTGGAAACTATACCCAACCATCAAAGCAACCAAAGCCATCGTCCACCAGGGCAAAAAATATTGAACGATGAAACAGCCGGCGAGAGTAGCTAACGTTTGTACCACGAATTTCATAAGTTAATAATTGTTAGAAGTTGTCATATAGCCCATTTAAAAGTCATCACTCGTCTGGGGTAATTTGCCGATGGTTCATTTTCTTTTTGATTTTAAAGTGGAGGACGACATCGCGTATGGGCTCATTTGCTCAGCCGATGAATTAAAATGGAGATCAAAATAATGATCGGCTGCCCAAACATCAATCATATTGTTGTAAAAGGGA
>Ga0210403_10001264_pt1 | contig 24305 bp, 28 predicted proteins | sample IncBWC19MmetaG_FD_150863 | JGI IMG/M metagenome (GOLD analysis project Ga0210403, IMG submission 150863) | Forest soil microbial communities from Barre Woods Harvard Forest LTER site, Petersham, Massachusetts, United States - Inc-BW-C-19-M | ecosystem: Environmental > Terrestrial > Soil >... | reverse complement strand
GTCTCAGTCGCCTTCGCGAGCCTCGGCGCGATACTCCAGCTGATCGCTGCAAAACCGGCGACAGTAGCGACGGAGCCAGGCAGGATATCTGTCAGGACATGGCGGCGACTCATTGCTCCCACTGTGTTCGCTCCTTCTCCGAATATTGCCGGTGCTCCATGCTGATAACCCCCGCGATAGCATAGTTCGGGATCGTCTGGCGCTTCAGTAGGGCGCTTGAGGCGCGGGGCTGGCGGAAGAAGTGCCCCTACATGCATAGGCCACAGCCGCGCGGCGTCTTGGCCCGGTTCCGATACTCAGACAGACAACAGGAACTCGACAGTGACGCTGCTCGATCTTCTTCCCGAGTTCAGGTTTACAGTGGCTCGCACAGGAGTGGAAATTGCCTCCCGATGACGTCGCCAAGGTGATGCGATGCGATGCACGACCTATGAGATCGGGCGCTTTGCCGAGAAGTACCCGCCAACGGCTGGCGACACATCGCCGGCGGCTGAGGCGCTAACGCGGAATTAATCTGATCAGCCCATAATCCAGGCCAGTTTTAGTTGGGTGCCGCGTAAAGGAGCCGTCGCGAGGACGATCCAGCGACGGCTCTCTTTTTGTTCACTCGTTTGAGGTCGATGCACGTGACCAAGACATCGGAAACGCAGAGTCAAACCGAACAACTCGAATCCGCAGCACCGGGCAAGCGATCCAGTCGGAAATCGATCTTGGCGCTGTCGGTGTTCGCTCTAGGCCTAAACGCTACAGCGGCCGTCTATACACTGTCGCCTTCCGATTTTGCCCTGCCGAATGTCGGCAGTTTGGCCGAATTGCTTCCGCACCAAAAAGCTTCCGATCCAATACCGGATCCGGTTGTCGCTGCTTTAAAGGACATTCAGTCAGCCCAGCAGCAACACGTTGCATCGCTGCAACAGAATAGCTCCTCATTGCAACAAAACACAGCGCTGCTTCAGCAGGATTCCACTGCGCTTGCTTCCCTAAGAGAGAGCATCACGGATGAGCGGGTCGATGTGAAGAAAATATCTGCTCAGATAACGGATGAACATGTCGATGTGAAGAAGATGTCTGCTCAGATTTCCACGCTTATAGCGAAGGTCGACTCGCTGAAAAATGCAATAGCGCCGGAAGTAACTTCCTCCATTCCAAAGGGGCGCGCTCGTATCCGGCTATCCGGAGTGGTGCGCAAAAGGATGGCTCGGCAGCCTAAACCTCTGGGGCCTATCTCGGTTGGAGGAGCTCCCCTAACTTTTCCAGCTACCACGCCAGCCCCAGAAGGCTGAAGACATGTCAAACAAGCGTGCGGGCGCGGGGCTTCGGTCCCGCGTCACATCCTCAAGGCCCATCCGTCCTTCAATATCTCCTTTGAGCAATGTCTTCGCGTATCGGGACTGACGGGCTGCGCGGCGGATCGCGCGATCAATAGACCGGGTCGCACCGCGGGTAGCTCACGGCCAGTGGTCGCAGGCGATCAATGCGGCGAGCTTGCCCAAGCCGTCGGCCAAAACATCCAGGATCAGCGCCACTGCGGGGACTCCAATTACCCCCGTCCCCGGTAGGCAGGGATACCCGGATCCGGCAACCAAACGTTGGTAGGCAGACTTCCGAACTGCCAGAAAACGTCTATCGGCATTCCCCCACGCGGGTACCAGTATCCACTGATCCGCAAGAATTCCGGTTCGTAGGCCGACGCCAAGCGCTTGCCAATTGTCACCGTGCATTGTTCGTGGAAAGCACTGTGGTTTCGGAACGAGCCCAGATAGAACTTTAAAGCCTTGGACGCGATCAAGCAGGCTCGAGGCACATAGTCGATTACAAAATGAGCAAAGTCGGGCTGACCGGTCACGGCGCAAAGCGTAGTGAACTCCGGCGCAGAGAAGCGGACAAGGTATGGTGTGTCGGAATGAGCATTTGGAACGCGATCAAGGACGGCTTCATCAGGGGTCGTTGGAGCGGGAGTAGATTTCCCCAAATAGGTCAGTTGTACGGGCGGCGGCTGTAGCGTCATGTTGCTGAACCTCGTTAGCTTACGGCACTGGTCGCATTCAATAATGCATGAGAACATGTGCGCGCAAATCGACGCATTGAAGAGGCCGTGCTGACAGGACTTTTTCATCTGTCCTTCCGCGCGCGGGAATCCGAATAGGTTGCGGTCAGAATGACGATTGGCTGGATGAGCGCTGTGGCGGCTGTGGCGATCATGGCAATCGGCAGCGCGTTACAGGCAGCAGTGGGTATTGGTCTTGCCCTGTTTGTCGTACCTGTGCTTGCCCTGATCGATCCCGCTTACATTCCTGGCCCGATGCTCTCGGCCGGCATTGTGTTAGCCGCAATGACGGCATGGCGGGAAAGACATGCGCTTGACCCCGCTGGATTTTCCCTGTCGTTAGCTGGCCTGCTAGTTGGGACCGTTGTCGGCGCCGCCGCCTTGAAGGTGCTTCAGGGGCCGGCTCTGCCCAAAGTTTTCGGAGTCCTGATCCTGCTCGCCGTGCTCCTCAGCATCTTTGGTCCTCCGCTCAAAGTCACAGGGAGGTCCTTGAGCGTGGCGGGGACCGCGGCAGGCATCATGGGAACGATGGTAGGCATCCATGGCCCGCCGATTGCACTGGTGTTTCAGAACGCGGAACCGGCGATCGCTCGCGCGATGCTCGGCGCTTTCTTCACAGCGGCATATTTTGGCTCTGTTGTAGCGCTCGTCGCCGTTGGGCTGTTCGGTTGGCCCGAGCTGACACGCGCTGCGATTCTGCTGCCAGGGGTCGGATTAGGGCTCGCTGTTTCACCGCACATCGCTCCCCTCATCAATCGAAATCGGCTCAAATGGGCGATCTTGGTAGTCTCGTCTGTTTCCGCTCTGGTATTGCTCGTACGGTAACGGCTCCACCATTCACATTCCTACTGACCGCGATAGTTGGTCCGCGCGAGCGCGTGTGGGAGCTCTGGGCCCTTTAGCTGGCCGACGCTACAGTGCCCATCGCCTGGCCAGGAGAAGAACTGCGCTGGTTCGAACATCGACGGTCGCTAAAGCGCGCTGTGGAGTAGAGAGAAGTAGTGGCGCGCCACGGCCGATGAAGATGGGCACTATTGCTTCGCCGTGGCGCTATGATGCCGCGACCGCCGACGCGCTCCGGTCGGATAACCAGCGACGGACTGCGATCTTGCCCTACGCCTCACGGGCGGCTGTCTTCCCGATTTCGCCGGGTGGTCCGGTTACCTTCGGCTGCCGCGATTTCGATCAATCCCGGGAACAGCGCAATGGGCTAATAACAGACAAAGAAATTGTTCCATCCGGCTACGGCGGCACCGGCAACTTCGTCTTGAAGAAGGCCACCACGGCAGGATTAAATTCGCGATGGAACGCTGCGCGATCGAAATCCGGAGGATCCCGGCAAATACCGGGCGCGAAGCGCTCGGTCATCGGGGTGCAGGGCGCAAGGAAGGCGAAATGCCCAGCATTAGGCACGACGTGATATTCGGGCTTGGTCGGCAATCCCTCGTACACGTTCTGGGCGTGCCTCGGATGAGGCAGAAGTTCGTCGCTGTCGCCACGCCAAAGCTGTATCGAAGCTTTGATGCCGGCGAGCGCTTCCGGTGTGAACGAGTAACCGAGAGCGGGTGCGGCGACTACTGCGGCCGAGATGCGCGGATCATGCACGAACGCAGTTGGCGCAGCACGAGCATCGCTGTGGGATTCCCGAGCCCTGCGACAGGCCCATTCGTCGGGGTGAGCCGCACAATAAGGTGCGACGAGCGTCAGGTCCGGTATGCCGCCGACCAGCACCAGAGCGGTGAAGCCGCCGGCAGAGAAGCCGAACATCCCAATGCGCGCTGGATCGAGCAGGTCGTGGTGCGGCCACGACGCGAGCATGAAGTCGATCAGGGCTTTGACGTGACGCGGTCGGTTTTCGACCCGTGTGAATCCACTCTGATCCCGATAATTGTCACCGGTATGGGTGATCGCCGCCACGACGAAACCCGCTTCGACAAGCGCCAGCGCGGTGTCGTAATGGCCTTCGAATGAGCCGCCACTGCCCTGCGACATCACGATGAGCGGCAAGCCTCGCCCGGCGACGGCCGAGCCGGTCGCGACGGTCTGCTGGTAGAGCCCGATCGGCTGGGAGGTGGGCGGCGCCTCGCTCGGATACCAAATTCCGGCTTCGAGCGCGGGACCGTCGGGATCCGGCACGGTGACGTGTTCAAACCCCACCGAGAGCGCCGGCGTCGTCGCCAGCATCAGCGTTGCCAGTGCAGCGGCTGCGATTTTCATGGCCTCCTCCATACCCATACAATTCAAGTTGTCGCCGCTTACATTGCATTCGAATGTAAGCTATGTCAACATGGGTGCTAGGAACAGGCATATGACCTATCATCACGGGGATCTGCGTGCGGCGCTCATGACCGCGGCGGCGGCTGAGATCGAGCGCATCGGCTATGAGAACCTATCCTTGCGCGAGCTTGCAGCATCGCTCGGCGTGTCGCGTGCCGCGCCCTACCGGCATTTCGTCGATCGGCGCGCGCTCCTTGCCGCACTCGCCGCCGGAGGCTTTGATGAGCTTGCGGCGACCTATCGTAAGGCGAGCGGGACGGGGAAAACCCCGCACGCGCGTCTTAACGCCTCGGGCCGCGCCTATCTGGCGTTTGCGGACGAGCGGCCGCAATTATTCCGGCTGATGTTCGCATCCGATCTGTTTAACGCCCGCCCGCTCGACACGACGCTGATCAAAGCCGCCGGGACTTGCTATCAGGTTTTCGAGGGCCTCGTCGCCGCGACCCTCGACGACCCCGACGATAAAACGATCAAGGCGGCGACCGTCGCCTTGATGTCGAGCACATACGGCTTCGCGCTTTTGCGAATGGGTGATCGGCTCAGGCCGTTCATGGTTGGTCGGCTGACGCATAGCGATCTTGTCGATGCGGTGCTGTCGATAGAGGTCACTAGCTTGCCACACGCGGCCAGCCGCAAACGCCCCAAGAAAACATAGAAGGCTATAATGCCGGAGCAGTTCGCTTCGGGTCAGACGCGTCAAAAAACTCGGCTTGTCCTTGCCGTCAGACCTTGCTGCCCGAGTCAACGAGTGGATCGATTGAGCCCGGCAAGTTCCATGTGCCGCTGTCGGCGGCTTGATTCGGTATTTGCAGGATATAAAATCGCGGAAAATCGCAAACTGGCGCGCTCGGAGAACTTAGAAGTACGCCCCTAAACTATTAGAATCCAAGGAATTTCAACCTTGTGCCGAGCGCGAGGTGCAAATTGAGGGACAAGTTGGGCAATTTTGTCCCTCGGTCCGGTAAAGCCGCCCGCCAGGGCCCCACCCGGTATGCACTACAAGGATCACGGGCGGCGTGGTCAGCCTTCCAGGAGGTGACCCAAGTTTTGATCACGATCGTCGACGAGGAGCTGATCGGCGCCGCGTACGGAGCCGCAGGAAACTTGTCTGCGGCTCCACAAAGCCGAGCTTTGGTGTAGGTGGAGCCCGACCTGCCCACGGGAAGTCTCCTAAGCAGCAGACTGGCTCAGAGATTTTGCGACATTGCGAACTTCCATCGCAGTCATGACAATTGCCAGCCCTGTCGTGATCAAGCTGATACCCACGATGAGGCCGAGCGTCCAGCTCGCACTCGCCGGCCAGGAGTAAATGATGAGCCCAGCAAGCACGAGATCGGCGATTCCGCTCGCGAGCAGCCACTTCCATGAGTTGGGCATGACATCGCGATAGGAGAGTGATGCTCCGATCTGAAAGGCGCCTTCCGCAATAAAGAATGCCGTCAGTATGAGCGTGAGTGAAACCGTTCCCTCTTCAGGCTTCCAGATCAACATGATGCCGGCGGCAAGCGAGAGCGCGGCGGTGAGCAGCATCCAGAAGAATGCCGATGCGTCGCGCGCCGAGAACATGGCTACGAGGCCCAGCAGGCCGCTGAACATGAAAAGCCACCCGACATAGATGTCCACGGCGACGGATGCGATGACCGGCTCCGCCACAGCGAGGCATCCCAGGATGAGCATGACGATGCCCTGAAACACAAACCACTTCCAGTTATCGCGCAGGGCGGTTCTCACCGCGCTCTGAAATTCACTCAGTTCCGAGGTTGCATTCATCGAAGTTCTCCAATTGAAGTTGGCGATCGCGTCGTCTTGCCGTTGCTGCCGAGGTGCCTGGGCACCTCCGCAGTCGTGCCCGGATCAGCGAGCGTACTCGAACTCGGGCATGGCCTTGATTGCGTCCTTCGAACCGCCCGCAAGGATGAATTTTCCGCTGTCCTCCTTGAGCTGGTTCACCGGAATTGCCACGTCATGGCGCCCCACGCCCAGGAAGCCGCCGGCTCCGATGATGGCATAGGATACAGCCTTGTCCGGCGCGACGATGATGTCGTCGATCTTCCCGATGATCTCGCCTTGGTCGTTGAAGACCTTTTTTCCGAGAACCTGGTGTTTGGTGCTCCAGCCTGTTGTGACCTCACGGAGCTCGGCATAGGCCACTCCCAACTGCGTCGAACCAACAACCTGTTGGGCAATGCAGGGAGGGGCAGCAATCAACAGCAAGGTGATCGATACGACGGACAGTGACTTCATCATAAACCTCCATTTGCAGGATTGGTGGGTGGTGCGTGCACTCGAAACCTTAGGACCCGGCTGCGCTCGCTCCCAATTAAGCTTTGCGAATCTTCATAAATGCGCAGGTCCTCCGCCTTGATCGAGCGAATTGGATACCGATGCAGAGACCGATCCACTTGGACAAACGAGGCCATGGGACGGAACGTAGCTTCGGCAAGCTTTCTAGCGCCCGGCAGGGGCGTTTCTCGCCTGGCAGGTCAGACGCGACGGCACGCGCAGGGGGCATCGCGAATCCGCTCTTACGCGCAATTAGCTCCGATTTGGAGAGCTTCATTCGTCAGCATTTGTCGCTCGAGGATACGGTCGCTGTGCCAATTCCTGAAGCCGTCTTCTCCCGAACGCAGCGTAGTATGCGTTCGGGAGGGACTGCAGCAACGGGCACCGAGGTTCGCAAACGGTGCGCGCAACATGAATTGCGCGAGTTCGGTCATCGTCTTGATCGCCCAAGGTCTGGAATCCAATCATGAACGCCGCTGCAATTGTGACTTTTTCGAATTCGGAACGAGCTTTCGATGCGCTTAAGGCGCTGGAAGCATCGAGCGGATCGATTGCCGGAGGCTCGATTGTGGTGACAAAAGACCTGAACGGAAACTTGCTTGTGACGGAAACGACAAGAGAAAAGATTGGAGGCGCCATTGCAGGGACATTCATCGGTGCACTAGCCGGTCTGCCTCTTGGAGCGGCGGCTACGATTTTCGGCGCTGCCGCGGGCGCACTAATTGGCGCGGCCGCCGACTTTCTCAACAGGGCCGACGAGGCCAGGCTCGACAAGAAAATCGGGCGAGAGCTGAAGCCAGGAGAGACTGCTCTGGTCGTTGATATGTCTGATAAAGACTTGGCTGATTTCGAAGTTCTGATGAGATCAGTCGGCGGAACAATCACGCGCCACCCCTTCCCTGGCTGACACTCGTGGCTAAGCTCCTACTTGTGCCTGAGTAGGCGATGAGCGACGCCCCCCGCACGCCATATGAGAGGTTCTTATTCGGCATGACGCTGCCGAGGCTGTTCTGGCGGCGCTCGCAGTGATTTGGATTTGGTCGTTATAAGCACCACCTCAGGTGGAGGAGCGAATAGACCTGCGGACCCAAGTCCTGACAATTCCAACAGCTCCGCCGAAGATCGAGGACCATTGGTTTCCCTGCTGAATCTCAGCCGTAAATCTGGAACGAAGCTGAGGCCGTCGCGTTTCACGTGCCATCCGCTCGAACATGACCGCTATCTCGCAAAATCGCTCGATTTCGTACGGATTTGTCGTCATGGCGGCCGCAAGACGATAGTGTCTTGCGCGTTCGAGAAAGTAAGCCCCCATATTCATGCGGGTGCCACGCGAGTTGCTTTGCCGGTCAGTCATGTCGCTTTCGTTGAGGCTCTGATCGCTTGCGCATCAAAGAGTGGCGATGGTCATCTCCTGGATCTTTTTTTGCGAATTCAACGCCATGTGGATCACGACTGGCATATGTCGGGCACCGAGTTGTGCCGCTTTCGGGGCGAGCTTTCCAAACAGAACGAGATGGGAGCCGCTTATGACTTCCGTTGCGATCGACAGATCCTTGCTTAGGCCACGCGAAATGCCTTTCAGTACGCATCTTGACTGCTTTTTTCCGACCGCACGAAAAACGCCACTGTAACCCCGTTGGTCGCCAATCCGGGATATGTCGACAGCGTTGAGCCTGAGTGACAGAACAACATCATCAGCGAGCCACTCATTCCAGTTCTGCAGATTGCAACTCGCGAGGCCCGTGCCCATCAACCATTTCGTTCGCGCGAGATCGTTGGATTCCAATTGCCGCTCCGCGTCTTTAGTCGACATGCTCTTCTCTCCTGTGCATTGATAGACCTCGACCAGGAAACTCCGATTTTATCAAGTTGCGTGGCAATAAGATAACGGACATGCTTGAGGAGTGCCGACTAAAGCGAGAGAAAGCGAAGCGAATCCCTCCGAATGTCGGTTGCCCAAATCCGCTTTTCCTGTGGGAACAAGCTCAAGAGTGGTGCGAAGTGACGGCCGTGATTAGCGTAACCGGCGGCATTCGCGACCAAGCTGGTTAAGATTTCAGACCGCGACGCTGTGGCTTAAGCGTCGTTTGCTGTAAGCGTCGCTTCTGCAGGCCTTGGTCAGCGGCAGCATGGAGATGCTCGGTCGCCGTAGAGGCCCCGGTCAAGCCGCGCTTGATCCTGAATGTCGCGCTGGTTGTGATCGCCTCGCCCCGAAATTGAGCGGCGCGTTCTTTGCAAACATTGACGTCCATTTGTGGCATTTTATTCGCTGCAACGACTGCTATGACCTACAAATCCGAGAACAGCTCGGCTGGGGGCACTCGCAAGCACAAACTGGCACATTCGGATCCGAAGCATGACCACTTCTCCGTCACAAGCTGAACATATGCACTCCGCCAACCCGGTCAGTGCCGGTCAGCGTCAATGGCACGAGCATGATCTCAGACGCAGCGCAGAGTTTCACGCTGTGCTGCTGGCGATGGCGGGTCACGATCTTCGTGATCACTTGCAGATGATATTGAGTACCTTCGGCTGGCTGTCGGCGCGTACCGCGGACGACACCGACGGCAAACGCATTGCTCGCGGTCAGCATGCCGTCATGCAGATTGCAGAGCAGCTGCATCAGCTTGTCACCGCATTACACATCCATCAGAAGTCCTCGCAACTCGTTTTGGTTCCTGTTCGGCTCAGCTCACTTTTTTCGGCGGTTCAACGGGATGTCTCGGAATTTGCATCCGAGAGGGGCGTTCGGCTGCGAGTGGTTCAAACGCAAGCAGTAGTCGCAAGTGAGCCAGTTCTGTTAGGAAGCATGATGAGCAACCTCGTGCGCAACGCTGTGAAATTCACTGAAGAGGGCGGGCAGGTTCTTCTTGGATGCCGCCGCCACGGTTCGCGCATCTGTATCGAGGTTCACGATACCGGGATCGGCATGGCACCGAAGCAGCTGGAAAACATCTTTGAGGCCTTTCGCCGCCTCGAACCGGCGCGTTCGGATGGACTCGGACTCGGATTGTTTGTCGTGAACCGTGCTGCGGAACTTCTGCGGCATGAAATCGAGGTGCGTTCGACAGTCGGAAGAGGATCCTGCTTCACGCTTGTCGCGAACGCCGCAGATTACACCTAGTCGATGCGGTCTTTGACGCTCGCCACCTTCGTGTTCGGCCGATAGGGCGACCTGGGCTGAGCGGCCCATTTTGGAAAGGTTCGCCCGGATTTATCCAACCCGACTCGGCTGTTCAGGCAATTCCCATTGATGGTGCTTGCCGGTAACTCGATGGGCCGGGGTTGATAGGTACAGGAGAAAGTCGTGTCGGTCGTAGAAGCAGAGCTCAAATTGGAGGTCGAAGATCTCGCGCGAACAAAATGGATGACGGGCACGGGCCTCCCGAGTTGCAACCCACAGAGTTGGATCGAGTGGCTCGGCTAAATTCAAACCGTTTAGTTGGTCAGGCTTTTCACCAGGACCGGCTTAATGGGCGGGGCTGCTGCGCAAGGTTTGCGAAGTTTTGGGTAAGGATTGCTGCGTGACCGCTGCAATCCTCCCGAACGCAAAATACTGCGTTCGGGAGAAGATGGCGAGTTCGGCAATAACTAGAGGTAGGCAGGGGGAATGTACTCATACGGATAGAGGTAGTATCCGTATGGATACGCTGGTGAGAACCAGGAGTCGTCACGAATATCGCTCTTGGCCCGACGATAGACTTTCCCGCCGAGCTTCTGCATAGCCCGGTCGATCGGCGTCGTCCAATCCTCGCTCACATCGGCGATGACGGCGGATTGTCCGTTACCCAAAACGAACCGCGTCTCGTCCGCCGCTTCCTCTCGGGTATCTGCGCGATCCATGTCCGTGATCAACCCGAGCGCGCCGCCGGTTGCCGCGCCGATCCCGGCTCCTCCGGCCGCGCCAATGGCTGCGCCTGCCGGCCCGGCCAGAGCGCCAAGCAAGGCGCCTATACCGACGCCGAGGGCCGTTCCCAGAGCGGGATGCGTGTCCTTGGTATCGACCTGTATATATCCAAGTTCGTCACGATGAATCACCCCTGTTCCGTGAACCGTAATGTCTGCACCATTGTCCAGCTGCCATAGTGCATGCAGCCCTTCATAGGCCTTGCGAGAGTCGTCAAAGACGATTGCAACGAAATTTCTCATGGTAGCCTCCGTTATTTCTTGTTTCCTGCCGCGGCCGAGCGCTTTTCGGCAACAGCCTCGCTGATCTTCTGCACCGAAGCACGCGCCTCGGCGAGAACCTTCTTGACCGCGGTATCAAACGCGGTGCCCGTCGCTTTCGCGCTTTGGGAAAGGTTCGCTTTCGTAGCCTCGAGATGGCTCGCTGCATCCGTCAATTGCTTGGCCACCTTCCCTTGTTCTGCATTGATGGAGGCCTTTGCCGATTGAGCAACGGACTTGGCCTTTTCGGTGAGGGCGGCAATGTCGGCCTTTGTGGCTCCGCTCCTCTTTGCGGCGGCGTCACTGATAGCCTTGTGCAATTCCTGTGCTGACGATCGAAGATGATCGATCGCGTCTTTGACCCCTGTTCCCGCCACAGGTTTGGGGGAAGTGGTAGCTGGCTGTGCCATATCAGTCTCTCCAGGTTTGGATTGATTAGTGGGACAACCCTATCGCTGTGCGGGATCACTGCCGAATGAAACTGTCCGAATCCAGGCAAATTGCGCGGAAGACCGGAGCATGATGAAAGCGCGAGTAGCCCGCGCACATCGTGAGTTACAACTCAGGCTGTCTGTCCGCTCCAGTCTTGGCCGACGAGCGGTGCGGCGCCTGGTCGATCCATGCGTGACGCCTCGCTCGGCACAGCAAAATCTGGCCTGCGACAATATCTCTCGACTACCCGACACGCGAATTTGTGAGGATTCGCAGAGTTTAACTGGGAGCAAGCGCTGTTGCATTTTAGGACTCGCAGCGGACCACCTCACGCAAATGGAGTTTCCCATGAAGTCGCTCTCTACAATCGCAATTACCGTCCTGTTGATCGCTACGCCTGCTTGCCTTGCCCAGCAGGTTGTTGGGTCCATCACACGCGAGCAGCGCGACGTCACGACCGGCTGGAGCACCAAGCGCCAAGTCCTCGGAAAGAACGTCTTCAATGATACCGGTGAGACCGTCGGAAAGATCGACGACATCATCGTCGCGCGCGACAAGGCCGTGTCATACGCCATTATCGGCGCTGGCGGTTTCCTAGGCGTTGGCCGCCACGATGTGGCAATCCCGGTGAGCCAGCTGAAGGAGGACGGTGGAAGGTTTATTCTTGCGGGCGCTTCGAAGGACGCAATCAAGGCCATGCCTGAATTCGAATACGCCCCCAATCAATAGGCGCAAACAACGCAGGGACTCGCTTTGCGGATAATGCGGGGTTTCATCCCGAATCGGCGTCCATGTCGCCTGCTATATGAGAAAGAAATGACCGACGAAGACCCGCGAAGTCCATACGATCGCCTTCTGTTCGGCATGTCTCACGTCATTTGGGTGCCGGCGATCATCATCCTCGGTGTTTTGGTGGCTGCATTAGCTGCCACGTGAATCTGAAGACGATTGTCTCTCCCTTTCGCTATGCGCGCTATGGATCTTGCCGAGCGCATGCGTCGACGAGTTGAAGCGAAGGCAAAGGTGCCACAAGCGGCGACCCACCTGAACTCGGCGGCGCTGTCCAAAAGTGAACTATTGCAAATTCTACTGCTCCCGCAAATCAGCCCTTTCGTGGTGGCCGATCGCCGCTAACAGATCGCAATAAAAGGTCGATGCATCATTCATGAACCCTGCTGCAACGCGAACCCTTTCCGTTGGTTGGCAAGTGAGCTCCGCCGGGTCGGCGGATTCTGCAACCAGACGATTGCGGTCGAAATAGAACACGGCTGGGCGGCCTTATTGTACTTGGCGGCCCATGGCGCGAGGCAACACCGCTGCCGGTTATTGTCCCTGGATTCCCTGCGGGCACGCCGCGGGCTCGCGGACCTCCCAGGCTTTGGACGCGCCCAAGCCCTGGCGTACGGGAGGCTGTCCCCGCAGTAGTTCTTCTATCTCTTCACCCGTAAGCGTCTCAGACTCAAGCAGGCCCTTGGCGAGGGTCTCGAGGTCAGCGCGCTTCTCGGTGAGAATCCTGGTCGCCTGCTTGTATCCCTCCTCGACCAGACGGCGGATCTCGCTGTCAATCGTCTGCACGGTCGCTGCGGAGACGTTCTGCGTTGGCGAAACCGACGTGCGCAGGAATACCTCGTCCTGGCTCTCGCCATAGGACACGGCGCCGAGTTCTTCGGAAAGGCCCCAACGCGTCACCATCATCCGCGCCAGGCGCGTCGCCTGCTCGATATCGGAGGCAGCACCGGAAGTGACCTTCTCGCGGCCGAACACCAGCTCTTCCGCCACGCGGCCGCCCATCAGGATGGCGAGCCGCGATGTCATCTGCTCAAGCGACATCGACAGCTTGTCGTGCTCGGGCAGCTGCACCACCATGCCGAGCGCACGGCCACGCGGGATGATGGTCGCCTTGTGCACGGGATCGGAGCCCGGCACATGCAGCGCCACGAGCGCATGCCCCGCTTCGTGATAGGCGGTGTTGCGCTTTTCCTCTTCGGTCATGACCAGCGACTTGCGCTCGGCGCCCATCATGACCTTGTCCTTGGCCTCTTCGAACTCGGACTGGGTCACCATGCGCTTGTTGCGCCGCGCCGCGGTCAGCGCCGCCTCGTTGACGAGGTTCATCAGATCGGCGCCGGAGAAACCAGGCGTGCCGCGTGCAATGGTCTTGAGGTTGACGTCGGGCGCCAAGGGCACCTTGCGGACGTGAACTTTCAGGATCTGCTCGCGGCCGACGATGTCGGGGTTGGAGACGACGACCTGGCGGTCGAAGCGGCCGGGCCGCATCAAAGCGGGATCGAGCACGTCGGGACGGTTGGTCGCCGCGATCAGGATCACGCCTTCATTGGCTTCGAAGCCGTTCATTTCGACCAGCAATTGGTTCAGCGTCTGCTCGCGCTCGTCATTGCCGCCGCCGAGGCCCGCGCCACGATGACGGCCGACGGCGTCGATTTCGTCGATGAAGATGATGCAGGGCGCGTTCTTCTTGGCCTGCTCGAACATGTCGCGCACGCGCGAGGCACCGACGCCGACAAACATCTCGACGAAGTCGGAGCCAGAAATGGTGAAGAACGGCACATTGGCTTCGCCCGCGACCGCGCGCGCGATCAGCGTCTTGCCGGTGCCGGGAGGGCCGACCAGCAGCACGCCGCGCGGAATCCGTCCGCCGAGCCGCTGGAACTTGCCGGGGTCGCGCAGGAACTCGACGATCTCCTGCAGATCCTGCTTGGCCTCATCGACGCCGGCGACGTCCTCGAAGGTGACGCGGCCATGCGCTTCGGTGAGCATCTTGGCGCGCGACTTGCCAAAGCCCATCGCCTTGCCGGCGCCGCCCTGCATCTGCCGCGACAGGAAAATCCACAAGCCGATCAGCGCGATGAACGGCAACCAGGAGACGAGCAGCGACACGAACCACGGCACGTTGTCGCCGGGCGGCTTCGCGGTGATCGAGACCTTGCCGTTATAGAGGCGCGAGACCAGCGTCGGGTCGTTCGGCGCATAGGTCTGGAAGCTTGAGCCAGTGGTGAAGGTGCCGTGAATCTCCGGCCCCTGGATCACGACGTCGCGAACGTGATTCTGGTCGACTTCGATCAACAGCTGCGAGAACGAGATGTCCTGCGAGACATCAATCCGGGCTGGAGCGAACCGATTAGCAGCACCCTCGTAACCGTCCCCCTCCAGGACATGATTTTGAAGGGGGGCTGACCCGGTCTGAGCAGGCACCGTGTTTTGGGAGGCAATCGATGCTGTCGACGGATTGATCAGCGCGAAAAATGTGAGCGCGACGGACGCTGCCGCATCCAGCGCGCCAAACCGCGTGCCGGAGGCTTTTCGATTGATATGGCGCACGTGTTTTGAGCGCTCTGCTTCCGTGCGTGGGCAATTCAGCGAATTTTTCACAACGCCTCAACGAAGGAAGTGTATCGGCGCATCTTCGGGAACGCTCAATGGTGTGGCCGACGCACGACCCGAATTGAATCTGGAAAAGACAGACGGGCCATCACGAAAGTGCTTTTCAAGTGTCTGGACCCTGGACTCGTTGGCTGGATGATCGGACAGGAGTTCCGGAATCTGCTTTGGATCCGCGTTCTGAAAGTCCTGAAATAGCCAGACCAGACCCCAAGGATTGAGCCCAGCAGCGGCGCATATGTCCGAACCAGTAACGTCCGCCGCAGTTTCGATGTCGCGAGAGTAAGCCTGCGAATGCAGATCTCCGATCATGCCGATAGCGATCGCCCTCGCCAGCGTCGGTCCCAGCAAGATCGCTGTGCCGACTTCACGAGCCAGGATTTTGCGCGACTCCTGGACTTTGGTCATCGCATCATGATGAATTGTGTGGGCTACCTCATGGCACAAGGTGCCTGTCAGTTCCTCCTTGTTCTTTACGAAGTACAGCAGTGAGTCAGTCACGTAGACATTCCCGCCGGGCACAGAGAAGGCGTTAGGTTGAGCTTCGTTGACCAGGAAGAATTTGAAAGGATGCTCGTAGTGCGCTTGAGCGACCTTCGCGATCGGTTCGACAACCGGCCCCAGCGTATCGTACAAGGGAGACGAGGCGATGATCTCGCCCTTGCCCTTGAGCTCGTTGTAGACGGCCAGGCCGAGCTCGGTTTCTGTGTCGGTAACCGGCTCGGGAAGCGGCGCTTGTGCGGTCAATAAGACTGATGCCAACGCCAGTGGGGCGAGGGCGGCGCGGCGATTCAGAACTCGCGGGAACCACATATTCCTTCTCCGTTGCACTCGTTGTTGGAGACGTGAATGGTGATCAAGCGTCTCGTCTATCGCTCCAGAGCGCCAGTAAAACTCTCCGAATCATTGCGAAAGTGCCATTTGCAGCAAAGCGCTTCGGGCAGACATATCGGTTGGGTCATGATCGCGGCGACATGTGGCCCCTTCGAAGGCCTCTTTTTCACGCTTGATCCTTCTTCGAACTCAGCCCCTTTATGATCGACGTGACAGCAGGAATGAGAAGGTTCTGCACCGCGGCATCCAGAGGATGCTGAACAAACCCTGCAATAGTATCCTTGGCATCTCGAATTTCTTGACCGAACGCATCGATAGCGACCTTTAGATCGCGCGCGTTCGCTTGAATCGCTTCAATGGCTGTCTTGCGAGCGTTTAACGCCCGCTCTATCTCGGGACCCGGCTGCGAATTTCTGGCCACCAGGATTACAATTGCAGCGAGAACGAAATCGGCTATCGCGACGACCACGGCCGCCCAAACTGGCCCCAAAGATGCCTGCAATGCATAAACCCCTGCGACATTTGTCATTCCGAGCCCGAATACCGCGATCAGCCCTGCAAATACAAAAAGGCCGAACTGGCACGCCAGGTTCTTGAGCCAGAGTTTTCCGATCAGAGTATCGGCCTTCTGAAGATCGTTAACGTCTCGAACAAAATCGTCAATCATATCCTGACTCCTAGCGTCGTCCAAGCAGGCGGCCGATCAAAATTCCCACGACGATGCCGCCGATCACGTGCGCCGCAGGATGTGCTGATACCTTCTTCTCTTCTTCTTCAAAGAATTCTGTGATCGCTTCGATAAACTTGCCAACCGTCCCATTCGGCTGCTGTTCGTCGGCTGTATCGTCTGGCTGACTGGTTTGCGGGGCTGTCCCTGCACTTGCCGAAACAGGATCTGCGGGCGATGATGGGTGCTCTCGTTGCGAAGCGGAGAGCTCCTCCTGGAGGGACTGCGGTTCGCGCGATACTTCGGCATCTGCGGGCATATCGTTCTCCTATTGAAGCCAGGTCTTCTCATGCCCTTTTGAGCGAGACGAAGTCGGATGCGGCCGCACGCCGGCATGGCGTGCGGCTGCTGATAGCGTCTGGTTCGGAGGAAGTCCGGCGCGAGGCAAGGTGCTTCCTCCAACTAGTTGGCGCGTCGATCAGTTGATAACCTGAAGGATCTTTCCCGAATTCGGATCGACCAGGACCGTGTGACCGTTCACCACGGCGTAATACGCTGGAGCGTAATAATCGGCCGGTACCCGGTAGTATGTGACGCCTGTAGGCAGCGTCGCGCCGACGACGACGTCACCTTGATAGACATAAGTGGGGTACGTATGCGTCGCGACATAGCTGCCCAAAGCCGTGGCGTTAATGGCACCGATGGCTGCGCCAGCAACGGCGCCAACGGGGCCGCCGACGGCCGCACCCACAATCGATCCGGCGACGACCTGAGCGTTTGCGGCAGCTGGAAGCATGAGGGCACCAAGAATGGCGCCTGCTGTAAGGATACGAGTTTTCATGGCATTCTCCTTTGTGGTCGGCCGGTGGCCGTGTGGACACCGCGCGCGCCTGTCAGTTATCTAATCGCAAGGCGCACGTTGGGCCGAGTGAAGCCTTCTAAAAATCGGCAAAGAAATCGGAAACGAAGAATAGGGCGGCCGCTGAATGCCGACATTCAGCCAATATCCGCGTGACGATCGGGGTTGATGCGGCGGCAGGAGATTGCGCTCGGCGATCCGTCGGCTGAATGAGCTTTGGTTTTGCAGTAGACACCGCAGAGTGTTCTTGCGCCAAGCGACGCGCCAATTGCCCGCGTGTGCATGACGTACCGGCGCCACGCAAGACGGATCCGTTGATGTACTGTTGTGATTGGGAAGGTAGCCGACCAGACAATCGATCAATGCGACGTGGTCGGAAGGATCTTCTGGGCGGCCCGCGGAACCGGGCAGAAGCCGCGACGTCTGCGTCGCTTGGCCTCTGCCCGGCAAGATCTCCGCACTGCTATCAAGACGAGCCCGGGCCTCAAAGTACCCGCGCTAGATCTTACACTCGATCACCAATGCCGAACTTTACCACGCAGGATAGCTGCTCGGGATGTACTCGTACGGATAGAGGTAGTCGTCGAACCATACATCGTCTTCCATATCGCTCCTGGCGCGCCGATAGACAGTTCCACCAAGGCTACGCATCCGCGTGTCGATCGGCGATGTCCAGTCTTCGCTCACGTCGGCAATAACGGCAGATTGACCGGCACCAAGAACGAACAGCGTCTCGCCGGCCGCTTGATCGCGGGTATCTGCGCGAGCCAGATCCGCGGTAACGCCCACCGCGCCTCCCGTTGCAGCACCGATTGCGGCTCCCCCAGCGGCGCCAACCGCCGCGCCCGCCGGTCCCGCAAGCAGGCCCAGCAAAGCGCCAACGCCCACGCCAACGGCGGTGGCCAAGGCAGGGTGCGTCTCCTTGGTGTCGACCTGGAAATTACCCAGAGCGTCACGATGGACAACCGCGGTTCCGTGTACAGTGATGTCTGCGGCGTCGTCGAGTTGCCAGAACGCGTGCAGACCTTCGTAAGCTTTGCTTGTGTCATCAAAGACGACAGCGACGAAATTGCGCATGTAAATCTCCTATTTGGGGCTTTTGATGGATGCAGCCGAACGCTTTGCAGCAACGGCTTCACTGACCTTCTGAGCGGAAGCCCGCGCGTCGCCGAGGGCTTTCTTGACCGAGGTCTGGAATGCCTGGCCAGAACTCTTCAGACTGTCGGCGATCTGCTTCTGCGTCGCTTCGAGATGCGTGGCGGCCTCCGCAAGATGCTTCTTTGCGGCATCCTGCTGGGTGCTAAGAGTGCCTTTGGCAGACTCCGCGGCAGCCTTGGCCTTCTGCGCAAGAGCCTCAAGATCGGCCTTCGTGGCTCCGCCGCGCTTTGCCACGGCATCGCTGATTGCTCCATGCAGTTCCTGCGTGGCTGCTCGAACGTGGTCGAGTGAGTCTTTGATATTCGTATCCATTTTTCCCATGACGTGTTCTCCAGTTGGGGTGTGCGTTGTAGACACGTCCATCGTTACGCTGCGTAGCTCAACGAGCCCAGTGAAGCCTTCCAAATCTCGGCAAATCATTCCTAAATGAACTGCTGAAGAACTCGGTGCACAACCTGGTGGGCAGCCGGCATAGGATGCTGGTCGCGCGATTCACAGCATGGATCTCAGGCGGTGAATTTCCGGCAACGGAATAAATTATTCCAAGGCTCGACAAATTGGCATGAATCGACTCTAGCAAAGGCGCTCGGAGCCATTACACGTCAAAGATGCTAGTACGGAGACGATCATGGCTATCATTCGCGAGCCCATCCTTAGGTCCGCCGCTGTCACAGAGTTGCATCCGACGCAAATCACCGTGGGTATGCGTGAGGTCAGAGAGAAGCGCGGGAGTTGGCGCAGCAAGGGCAAGAAGAAGAGGGCGGAGTTCCTTGGCAGACACCTCATCCCGGTGATTCTTGGGCCAGACAAGCGCCAATACATTATAGACCATCATCACCTTGCTCGGGCGCTTCATGAAGAAGATGTCAAAGAGGTGCTGGTAACCGTGCTGGAAAATCTCAGCGGGCTCGAGCCAGAAGCTTTCTGGTTTGTCCTCGAGAATCGAGGCTTGACGCATCCGTACGACGAAAACGGCCATCGGTGCGCCTGTGCAGACATTCCGCAATCGGTGCGCGACATGATCGATGATCCGTTCCGCTCATTGGCAAGCGAGCTGCGCCGGGCTGGGGGATTTGCGAAAGAAACCATGGCTTTCAGCGAATTTCTGTGGGCGGATTTTCTCCGCCGACGAATCAAACGCAAGCTGATCGAAAGTGACTTCGACCGAGCGATGGAAAAAGCGCTCGAATTCGCGCAGGGTCCGGGCGCCAATTATTTGCCTGGTTGGTGCGGCCCGGTCCCGGAAAATTGATGCGATTAATGTCCTCTCGGATACCGGGTGCTGGTGCTCACAATACCCCCGTCGCCGCCACGTCCTCGCGCATGGGACCTTTCCCGTTGAGCAAATCCTTGATCTCGTCGCCAGGCAAAGTTTCGTAGTCACAGGTTAACTAACCGGTTGCCGCTGCATGCTGAAGGTACGCAACGCAAACCAAATCAGGAAGTCTTAAATGTCGACAGCGAAAATCGATTGGCAACCTGGAAGCGAAGATCTCGCGCTTGCGAAGAACATGGTCAAGAGTATCCTCGGAGATTGGGACTGGATCTCGTGGAATGAACTGCTCGCCTTTGATGTCGTCCTTTCCCTCCGTATGACGCAGGTCGGGGGCGAGGACCTGCAAACTGTAGACGGCGTGTTGCGGGTCGTGGGTCGGGAGGAGGCAGAGCGCTTACTCAAGCGCATTTATCCCAGTATCAAGAGCGGTCTTTGCATAATTACGGAGATCTTGAGCGGATACGATGCGGTTTTGCTTGGAAATATAACTCTGCCGTCGACAAAGGAAGGCGAGTCCGAGAAAGCATCGCCCATCGTTATCTATATGGACTTCAACTCCGAGGGCGAGATTCACGTCATGACAATTGCAGCCATCGATCTGGAGCCACTGGCCAATCAGATTCGATGCACGGCGCTGAGTGGGACGTCGAATGCTGCGTGACTATCGAAAGTAGACTGGAATACGAAACAGGTGAACCAGACGGACGCCAAGTGGTGCGAGTAGCTCGATCAGGCCCTGAGCGTAGTATTGACTTCACGTCCTGCGACGTTGCCATCAGTCGTAAGGCGGCCAAGGTGACCGCCCCTAAACCTAGGTATACCCGTCCCAGCCAAATGTAACGTACGGATCAACGTTCCGTGCAATGGTCCGGTCCATCTCTCTTCGATTAAGCTTGGGGTGTAACCGCCGATGTGTCGGGCGGGAAGATGATCCGAGGAGTTCATCGATGAGAATCACGGACGCAATCACCCTGTCAGGTTTTGCGCGCAAGATGGTGGAGTCAATCTCCGACGTCGCCAGCGTCGTTCGCAACCTGATCCTCGACTTACGCGACTGCTACCGGCCAGAAGTGCACTACATGCGCGGCCCCGGTCCGAAATGGCGCGCCAAGCATCAGCCGTGGTTAAGGTTCGATGCAGAAGCCGTACCGCGCGGGCAGCGCGGCCTGTCGCCAGTGACCGTGCGCGTTCGCGAGAAGGCTAACCCGGCCCGATAGCCGGCCAAGATTTCGGAATCATGCTCATGATACGGGTGTTATTGTTTGCCGTCTCGCTCTCAGCCCGCATCTCCGATCTGGCCTATGCTCGCTCTCGTTGGATGGCAACCGGAGCTTGGATGCCGCTCGGCGCCGCCGCTCTCTGCATCGCATTGCCCGGCCTGGTGCCCATGCTGGGCGGTTCGGCGCATGCCGGCATCGCGCTCGAAGAACGCAAATTGCCAATGAAGTTTAGCTGGGTTGCTTGCCAGCCGAATTGCCGAGGTTGGGTCAGCGCGGTCGGCATCGTGACCGCCGACAGTCCAAGAGATTTCGATGAATTCGCCCGCGGCCGACAGCTTAGCGGCGCGACCATCGTGCTGGATTCCAGCGGCGGTTCGGTCAACGATTCGATCGCGCTCGGTCGGCGCTGGCGCAGTCTCGGGGCGCTGACCACCGTCGGCATCAGCGTCCAGACCAATACCGCGCAGGGCGCTTCTGCCAGTATTGCTCCCGCGGCGTATTGCGAATCGATATGCGTGTTCTTGTTCCTGTCGGGCAAGACGCGTTACGTGCCCGAGACTGCCCATCTTCGGGTGCATCAGATCTGGATCGGCGACCGCACGGATGACGCCAAGGCCGCGACCTACAGCGCAAATGATCTGACGATCGTGGAACGCGATATCGGGCGTCTCGCCAAATACACCTTCGACATGGGCGGTGCGGGTGATCTGTTGTCGCTGGCGCTAAACGTGCCGCCGTGGGAAGATCTGCATGAACTGTTCCGGGAGGAATTGCGACTGACCAATCTCGTCACTACCGATATGGTTGCTCAGCCGGGCAGCCCACCGCAGCGGGGATCGAGCTGACGCCCAAGCCGGCGACGGATCGCTTTGCAAGCAGTGCGGTTGCGACCGAAACAAATCCAGAGCCGCCGAAATCCATCAAGACAGCTGAAGCTAAGGGGCCACGAACGGCGTGACGGCGGCGGCCCCGCCTGGGCAAGAGTAGCGGTAGGCCTCTCCGAGGAACTACCAAGGGTTTCCCAGAAAAGCCAAAAAAGCCGAAACGGCATTTCACCGCTATTTCTGAAATCCGTGATGAACTGCCCTCTAAAGAGAGCGTCCGGCTGTGGGGCACGAAACGGACATGGCGTGATATCTGCTACGAGTCCGCTATCCGCATTAGAAGCGGACATCGACAAATATTGCCTTTTGAATTTTCAGAACATGGCGGCTGTTGTTATCCTTGCGCCCTGCTCGACGCCGAACGAAACCGGCAAACAGCATTTTCGGTGAATGGCGCGACTCCCGGTAAGCGGTACAGCTTTCCACGCGTCTGCCCCTGCCGATTCGGATGACCGCCCTTCAGCCTCGCCTGGATGTTCATCCCGGGCATGCCGCCGTTGGGCGAGCCGTGATGCTTGAGCCGTTCCTGCGACATATTTTTCCGGTTTTCGACAATTCTCGGCACATATCGACAAGCGCTGTCCGAGATCATTCGGTATGGAATCCAGAGATAGCGGTGACCGACCTTGCCGGCGGGTGTTTATGCTCATTCCCTTGCACGCAGCCGGTTCGCGACGGATCAGTCTGGCGGCAAGGAATTTCGCGTCGATATCGATCACGGCAGACAACAGGTATCGCAGATGAAGTGGGCTACCACCGATGCCGAAAATTGTAGCCGCGCCGCACAGGAAATGCACGGCAGCGAACGGCAGTGGCGGGAGGTCTTCGAGCACAATCCGGTCATGTACTTCATGGTCGATGCGAGCGGCATAATTCTTTTGGTGAACGCCTTTGGTGCGTCCCAACTCGGTTATGAGGCGACCGAATTGATAGGGCAATCGGTACTGAATCTCGTCTTTGAGGAAGATAACAAGGAGTTCGTGCGGAGAAAGATGTCCCTCTGCCTGCAAACACCCGAGCGATCGATTAGCTGGGAAGTCCGAAAACGCCGCAAGGACGGAACGATGCTCTGGATCCGCGAAAATGCCAGAGCGATGTGGTGGTCACGCAACCAGCTCATCATGCTGATCGCATGCGAAGACATCTCGGAGCGATACTGGGGCGCCACGGAGTCGGTCCAGCTTGCGGCCCTCGTTTCTTCATCGGATGACGCGATTATCAGCAAGACTATCGACGGCACGATCACCTCGTGGAATGCAGGCGCCACAAATATCCTCGGTTACCAAGCAGACGAGATGATCGGTCACCCAATTACCCGCATCATTCCGCCCGAGCTGCACGAAGAGGAAAAGCAAATTCTGGCGCGCCTGCACCGAGGCGAAAGGATTCGGCACTACGAGACCATACGTCTGGCCAAGGACGGCCGGCGGGTCGAGATTTCGCTGACCGTCTCGCCCCTGTTTGACCAATTGGGGAAGGTGGTCGGTGCATCGAAAGTCGCCCGCGACATCACTGAACGCAAATTGGCCGAACAAGCATTGCGCGAAACCGCTGCGCGACTGCGCGCTTTGACCGAAACCGCGGTTGACGGCGTGATCCTGATCGATGCGCGTGGCGTGGTGCTGATGTTTAATCCGGCGTGCGAAAAATTGCTCGGCTATTCCGCCGACACGGTGATCGGCGAGAACGTCAGGATGCTGATGCCTCAACCGTACCGGCATGAACACGATCGCTACATCACCAACTATCGCGATACGCGCGACCCCAAGATCATCGGCATCGGCCGTGAGGTCATTGGCCTCCGCAAGGACGGCTCGACTTTCCCGATGGACCTTTCCGTCGGTGAGGCCAGGCAGGACGGCGAGTCGATTTTCGTCGGCATAATCCGGGACATCACTGAACGCAAATTGGCCGAACAAGCGTTGCGCGAAACCGCTGCGCGACTGCGCACTGTGACCGAAACCGCGGTTGACGGCGTGATCCTGATCGATGCGCGTGGCGTGGTGCTGATGTTCAACCCGGCGTGTGAAAAATTGTTCGGCTATTCCGCCGACATTGTGATCGGCGAGAACGTCAAGATGCTGATGCCTCAACCGTACCGGCATGAACATGATCGCTACATCACCAACTATCGCGATACGCGCGACCCCAAGATCATCGGCATCGGCCGTGAAGTCATTGGCCTCCGCAAGGACGGCTCGACTTTCCCGATGGACCTTTCCGTCGGTGAGGCCAGGCAGGACGGCGAGTCGATTTTCGTCGGCATAATCCGCGACCTCACCAGCCGTAAGCGCACCGAAGCGGAGCTGGAGCAGGCGCGGGCAGAACTCGTGCGCGTCGCCCGCGTGACGGCCCTGGGAGAGCTGAGCGCGGCGATTGCCCATGAAGTCAACCAGCCGCTCACCGGGCTGGTGAGTAGCGGGAATGCCTGTCTGCGCTGGCTTGCTGGCGACGTGCCTGATCTGAAGGCCGCACGGGAATCGGTCGAACGCATGATCAGTGCGGGCAGCCGCGCCGGAGAGGTGATCAGGCGGATACGGGCACTGGTCGGCAATGCCCCGCCACTGCGGGACCGGCTCAACATCAACGACGCCATCACGGAGGTTATCGCGCTGATCCGTGGCGAGATTCAGCGGAATCGCATCTCGCTGCGGACGAAACTCTCGACTGACGTGCCGCTGGTTTTGGGAGATCGCATCCAATTGCAGCAAGTGATCCTCAATCTGATACTCAACGCGATAGAAGCGATGAGCGACGTCGGTCCGCACTCGCGAGAATTGTAGGTCTCCTCGGCGAAACACG